>Ga0256885_1000143_pt1 | contig 22119 bp, 24 predicted proteins | sample MC6MC0493MT_FD_186344 | JGI IMG/M metagenome (GOLD analysis project Ga0256885, IMG submission 186344) | Metatranscriptome of enriched soil aggregate microbial communities from Iowa State University, Ames, United States - MC6-MC0493-MT... | ecosystem: Environmental > Terrestrial > Soil >...
CTATCGACGACGCAGGAGACGCTCGGTTCTGAAGCCGGCATACAGAGGAGATAGCCATGAAACTATTGCGCATACTGGTGGCAGCGCTAGTCAGCAGTCTGATTCTGAACCCCGGCACGGCAGGGGCCCAGCCGGCATTCCCTAGCAAGCCCATCCGAGTCATCGTTCCGTTCGCGCCTGGTGGCGCGACCGACCAGGTCGCTCGTCTGTTAGCCGCCGAGGTATCGGTCGAGCTGGGTGTCCCTGTAGTGGTGGAGAATCGTCCAGGCGCCAATGGCAACATCGGCGCTGAAGCTGTGGCGCAGGCTGCGCCGGACGGCTACACACTCCTGCACAGCACCTCCTCGCTGGGCTTTACGGCCGCGTTCCGCCAGAAAGTCTCATACAACCTCGACAAAAATCTGACCCCGGTTTCGCTGCTGATCGACCAACCTTTGCTGATAATGGCGAGTTCCCCTCTCGGGGTGACAACCGTGCCGGAGCTGAAGTCCTACGCCCAGAAGCATCCCGGCAAGCTGAACTACGGCTCGTCAGGCAATGGCAACCTAACCCATCTGGCCATGTTTGTGCTGCTGCAGGCGGCGGGAATTGAGGCTACGCACATACCCTATAAGGGCGGCGCGGGGGCATTCCCCGATTTCATCGCGGGGCGTATCGACCTCTTTGCGGACCCTATCAACTCAGCCTATCCCTATGTCCGGGACGGACGCGTGAAAGCGCTGGTGGTTACTGGCAAGGACCGATCGCACCTGCTACCTGATGTGCCTACAGCCGCGGAGGCAATCCTGCCCGGCTTCCAGATGGGCGCCTGGCAAGCGTTGATGGCACCCGGCGGAACACGGCCAGAGGTTATCTCCCGTTTAAACCAGGCTTATGTGAAGGCATTGAATACCCCCAAGGTGGTAGCCCATTTGGCGGCACAAGGGGCGATCCCGAAGGCGGCTTCGCCGCAGGAGTTCCGCAGCTTTCTGCAGGCAGAAATTGAACGCTGGACAGCCGTAGTGCAAACCTCCGGCATCAAATTGGACTAGCACTGCGCATTCCTGGTTGGGTGGCGCGGTATCTTTTCATCCGCGTGCGTTTTCGGCCTAGTTACTCGCACTAATACATCAAGATCATGATGGATATGATTTGTAAACCGCATTTAGGAATTGTGCGACCTAGCGGTCAAATATACAATAATAAACACCATTCATAAATATGAACGACTCTAAATCAGAGGTTATGCATATGGCTGGATCGCTCTCTCATTTGCGTGTGCTGGACCTGACCCGTGTCCTTGCAGGCCCCTGGTGCACCCAGATGCTGGCCGACTTGGGCGCCGATGTCATCAAGGTGGAGCGCCCTGTGCTAGGTGATGACACTAGGCATTGGGGGCCGCCCTGGATAGTGAATAACGAGGGCGAGCGTGTGGGGGATTCGGCCTACTTCACGTCCGCCAATCGCAATAAGCGCTCCGTCGCCATCGACATTTCGACCCCGCGGGGGCAGGAACTGGTACGAGAACTTGCTCGCCAATGCGACGTCGTCGTCGAGAACTACAAAGTTGGAGACCTAGCTCGGTACGGCCTGTCGTACTCCGACTTGCGCGAGCTGAATCCGCGCTTAGTTTACTGCTCCATCACCGGCTACGGGCAGGACGGGCCGTGCGCCCATCTTCCCGGCTACGACTTCATTTTTCAGGGGGAAGGCGGACTGATGAGCATTACTGGAGAACGCGACGACAAGCCCGGGGGTGGCCCGATGAAATCCGCCATTGCCGTCGCCGACGTGCTTACTGGCTTGAACGCCACCATCGGCATCCTCTCGGCGATCGAAAACCGACATGCAACCGGCAATGGCCAGCATATCGATGTCGCGTTGCTGGATACGGTCGTCAATTTCGGGGCAAACCAGATAGCTAGTTACTTTGCCAATGGATCGATTCCACGCCGTTGGGGCAATGAACATCCCAACTTGGCGCCATATCAAACATTCCCCACGGCAGACGGACACATCATCATCGGATGCGGTAACGACGGTCAGTTCCGTAGATTGTGCGAACTGATCGGCACTCCAGAAATGATTAGCGATTCACGCTTTGCAGATGTGCCCGGACGCAACATCAATCGCACCGCGTTAGTTGACGCGTTGGAGAGAGTTATCCGCACAAAAACGTCCAGACACTGGCTGGACCTGCTCGCCAACTCCGAAGTCCCGAACGGCTCCATCAACAACTACGCGCAGGTATTTGAGCATCCGCAGGTGGTACATCGCGGTTTGCGCGTGGACATGCCCCATCCGGGCGGCGCCACGGTAGGCATGGTCGCCAATCCTATCCGTATGTCCGACACGCCGGTGGAGTACAGATATCCCCCGCCATTGCGCGGACAACATACCGCCGAGGTGCTCGCATCGCTGCTCAACAAGTCCGATGCCGACATTGAGGCGCTGGAAGCAAACCGAATCATCGAAATCAGGAATACATCATGCATGACGGCCAATACGCGTTGAACGAAGAGCAGTTGCAGATACAAGACCTCATCAGGCGCGTGGCTCGAGAAAAGGTCGCGCCGAGAGCCAACGAGATTGACAGCAGCGCCGAGTATCCGCATGACATGTATGCCCTTCTCAAGGCGTTGGGCCTATTCACTCTTCCCTTCCCAGAACAGTATGGAGGCGCGGGCAGCATGTTGTCCGCTTGCCTTGCGATCGAAGAGTTCGGCCGCGTTTGCTACAACACCGCGTACTTGCTGCTGGTCCAGTGGGTGCCGTTCGGCGCGATCCTGCACGGCGGCACGGAGGAGCAGAAGGCCCGGCTTTTGCCCGGCCTTGCGAGCGGCGACTTGCGCGGGGCCTTCTCCACCACTGAGGCACAAAGCGGTTCGGACGTGAGCGGCATCAAGACCCGAGCCGAGAAAGCCCCCAATGGCTTTCTGTTAAATGGCGCCAAGATCTGGTGTACCAACTCGGATATCGCGGATTTCATTTTAGTGGCGGCAAAGTACCGCGAGAATGACAAAGACGGAATCAGCCTTTTCATCGTCGAGAGGGGCACACCAGGTTTGCAGGTCGGGCGCAAGGAAGAAAAGATGGGTGCGCGCGGGGTCCCGTCCTGCCCGCTGTTTCTCGACAACGTATTGGTACCCGAGGCGAACATGCTGGGAGGCGGATTCAAATCGGTAATGGAGGCTTTCAACGCCAGTCGTCCGCTGATCGGGGCGCGCGGTGTCGGCCTGGCCCAGGGTGCCCTGGACCACGCAATCGATTTCGTCACAAATCGAACGGCATTTGGCCAACAGGTCGGTGAGTTTCAAGGCGTGCGCTGGATGTTGGCCGACATGGCCATGCAGACCGAAGCAGCCCGTCAACTGGTGTATCGGGCAGCCTCGATGGTAGATGGCGGCGCGCCGGCGGCGGCCCTGGCCCCCGTGGCGGCGATGGCGAAATGCTTTGCCAGCGATGTGGCCATGAAAGTCGCGACAGATGCGGTGCAGTTGTTCGGTGCAGCCGGGATTTCGTCGGAGTATCCAATCAATCGCTATTTCAGGGATGCCAAAGTGCTTCAGATCATAGAGGGCACTAACCAAATCCAACGCAACATCATTTCGAACAGTCTGTTGGGCCGCCCGGCCCGTAAATAAAACACACACAAGGAGACAGCAATGAACCGCGAAGAAATCGAAACCGTAGGCCTTGGCATGTACTTCGAAGACCTGCCGGTCGGACGGAAATTCAAGACGCTGGGACGCACTATCCAGGATGCAGACGTGTGCGCATTCATCAACTGCATACATATGACTGAGGTTCTTTTTACCGATATGGAGTTCGTCAAGAACGAATCCGACATCAAGGGTCGCTTCGCGCCGGGGTCGTTCGTGTACGGAATTTCGGAAGGCCTTCTGACACAGTCGACCATGCAGAAGACCGGTTACGCCTTCCTGAACATGGAGTTGGACATCAAAGGCCCTGCTTTCGTTGGGGACACCGTCCACGTTGAATGTGAAGTGATCGAAGCGCGCCTGTCAAACAGCCGTCCGGGGCGGGGGCTGGTGCGCACGTTCAACAAAGTGGTCAAGCAGGACGGCACGATCGTAATGACGTACACCCCGCTGCGCATGATCAAGTGCCGCAACTAAGACTAGCCAGGAGAAAAGCCATGAAGGGTTTGCAAGACAAGGTTGTGATCGTCACAGGCGGCAGCGGCGGCATCGGTGCCGCGTTATCCGATCGTTTTGCCGAAGAAGGCGCTAAGGTTGCCATATTCGACCTGAATACCGAAGCAGCGGAACTAATCGCCGCGGGCATCCGCGAAAGAGGCGGCCAGGGGGCCGTGTATGGCGTGGACATTACCGACTATTCCGGGATCGTCACCGCCGTAGCCCGCGTCGAGAACGAGCTGGGGCCGATTGACGTGCTGGTCAACAATGCGGGCTGGGATCACGCCGCTCGGTTTCTCGATACCGAGCCGGAGTTGTGGGACAAGATAATTAACATCAATTTGAAAGGTCCTATCAACCTGCATCATGCAGTGCTCAAAGGCATGGTCGCGCGCGGCAAGGGGCGTGTCGTCAACATCGCGTCCGATGCAGGCCGCGTCGGCTCTTCCGGAGAGTCGGTTTATTCGGCATGCAAAGGCGGCATCATTGCGTTCACGAAGACCATGGCGCGGGAGGTCGCTCGCAAGCAGATCAACGTTAACGTGGTGTGCCCCGGGCCAACCGACACTCCACTGTTCCGAGACTTCGCTGGCGAAGGCGAAAGCGGCGCCAAGCTGCGCAACGCGCTAGAGAAAGCCATTCCATTCGGGCGGCTTGGACAGCCCGCCGATGTGGTCGGCGCGGTGTGTTTCATGGCGTCCGACGACGCAGCATTTATCACCGGCCAGGTTGTCTCGGTGTCCGGTGGACTGACAATGGCTGGCTAGGTTCCGTTGGCTTAACCGGCGCGCAGCGCCGGCTGCCAAGCGATAAGAAGAGGAGACAAAATGAATCATTACAAGCAGCCCCACCGGGCGATCAACAGCGCCCGACGCGGATACTCGAGGCTGGCTAGCTTCACTGGCGCAGCATTTCTCGCAATCGTGGCAGGCGTATCTGCACCCGCCGCCATGGCACAAGCCCCCTACCCGTCCAAGCCCGTCAGGATCGTCCTGGGCTTCTCCGCCGGCGGGGGCACCGACGCGATCGCGCGCGGATTGGCGAAACATATGACCGGCACCTTGGGGGCGAACGTTTTCATCGACAACAAACCCGGCGCCAATGGCAATATTGCCGCCGAGGAAGTCAGTCGGGCGGCTCGCGACGGCTATACACTGCTATACAACACCTCATCCATTGCGTCGAGTCCCGCCCTTTACAGCAAGCGACTTTCTTACGATGTGAGTAAGGATCTCACGCCAATCGCGCTCACTGCCAGCCTGCCGATCGTGCTGGTGGTGCCGTTAAAGTCGCCATTCAAGACGGTGGAGGAACTTGTGGCCTATGCAAAGGCGAACCCCGGGAAACTGAACTACGCGTCCGCGGGCAACGGCAACGTAACTCATCTAGCCTCGCTGTCGTTCGAGGACGCTGTGGGCATCAAAGGCACGCATATTCCTTACAAAGGCGAAGCGCCTGCGCTGGTCGACTTGATGGCAGGCATGGTCGATTATTACTTTGCGACATCGGCGGGCGCTATCCCAGCCGTCAAGTCGGGACGAGTGAAGGCGTTGGCGGTTGCGACGAAGGAGCCACTTGAGACCTTGCCAGGTGTTCCTACGCTGGATGCGACCGTGGCAAAAGGCCTGGAAATGTCGGCATGGTCCGGGATGATGGCGCCAGCGGGAACACCACCGGCTATCGTCGCTAAACTTAATCAGGCGGTCGAGAAAGCTCTGGAGGACAAGGAAGTGCGTGCGTACTTTGCCACCCAGAGCGCACAGGCCTCGTCGTCCACACCCGAGGAATATGGCGCGTTTCTCAACAAAGAGATGGGTGCATTGGCCAAGGTCATCAGTAAGGCCGATCTGACGCTAGATTGACGCCTGACAAAGTACAGCGGGCCGCAGCTTCAAAATCGTCGCGGCCCGCGGCTTTACCCCGTCTTAGGTCGGAAACTCCACAATAGTCCTACCCCAAGATCGACCGTCCAGCATGCATTGGATTTGTTGGGCAAGCTCATCCAGCGTTATGGTCTTCACCTGCTCCAGAGTGCACTGCGGCCTGAGGTCGTGAGCGAGCCGGGCCCAGAGTTCGGCTTCCAGATCAAGGTAGTAGGTAAGATTGACGCCGATGAGCCGCACACCACGCAAGATAAAGGGCAGTACGCTAGTGGATAGCTCGTTGCCAGCTACATTGCCGAAGCTGGCCACGCAGCCCCGCGGCATTATGGACCGGAGCATCAGATCTAGCGGCTTTCCTCCCAGAGCATCTAGGCCGGCAGCCCATCGGGCTGGCTCCAGCGGCCTGCCTTGGTCGGCTAAATCGTTGGGACTTAGAACAGCGTGTGCGCCGAGGGTACGCAGATAGGCCGCCTGGCCAGCCTTGGCGCTGACTGCTGACACTTGATACTGCAGTCGTGACAGCATTTCGATGGCCATGCTTGAGACTGCGCCGGTTGCTCCGTTGACGAGGACTTCGCCTCGTTCGGGCTGACAGCCAGCCTCCAGCAGCAGGTGCACGGCGAGCGCGGCGGTATAGCCAGCGATTCCGAGCGTTGCCGCATCGCGCAACGCAAACCCATTAGGTAGCCGGATGACCCAATCGGCAGGCACGCGCACGTACTCCGAAAACCCCCCGTCGTGGTCCACGCCGAAGCCACGTCCGAGCACGGCAACCTCATCGCCTTCCCGGAACCTGGGATCCTCTGATGCCACGATCCAGCCCGAGGCGTCACTGCCCGCGACGCGTGGAAACTTGCGGATGACGTTTCCGTGCTCGGTCGTCGCCAGGGCATCCTTGTAATTAACGCCCGCGTATGCCGTGCGTATGACCACATCGCCGGGTGAAAGATCCGCAAGTGTCACGCGCGATAGGCCAGAAGTTATCACGCCGTCGCGCCGTATTTGGTATGCGCGGAAAGTACCGTCTGCAGGCGTTGCGACCTTAATTTCTGATTGCATCGAGTTCTCCTTCTTTGCTGCTTTTTATCGAGGCCGCCGTTCTGGCGGAGGTGTAATTGCGGGTATCATTCAAGAATATGAACGCGGTGCATGCGCGTTCCTCCTGGACGATCCGACCCATTCATGAAAACCCGATCCGAAACGAGTTCCGCTACTTCCGAACCACGCTCCTTGCTGCGGATTCTCGGTATTTTTGAGGTACTGGCGCGTGGCGCCGGTGGCGCCACGCTTGCGGAACTGAGCGGAGAACTCGAGGCCCCCAAGAGCAGCCTGCTGTTGCTGTTGCGGCCCTTGGTAGCCCATAAGTACCTGATGCATACCGCAGGACGCTATGAGTTGGGACCCTCCATTTTCCAGTTGTCGGCCGAGGTGCTGGCCAGCGCGGGCGTCACCAAAATTCTGCGACCCTATCTGGAGGACCTGGCGGCGCGTTGCGAGGAAAGCGTCTTCTTGGCGCTGATCGACAAGGAATCTAAGACGGTTACCTACATCGATGGCATCGACAGCAAGCAACCAGTCCGGTACTCCGTGCCGATTGGCACGAAGCGCCCGCTGCACGTGTCGGCTGCAGGCAAGCTGCTGTTCGCGTTTCAAGACCCGGCTTGGCAAAGGAAATACCTCAAGACTGCAAAACTAAAATCCATGACTGGCAAGCCTCTGCCGGACAAGGAGGCCTTGGCGATGCAGCTGCAGGAGATTCGCGAGGCTGGAATTGCGGTGAGCATGGGAGAGGCGGTTACTGGCGCGTCGGGCATCGCCGCGCCTATTCTCAAGGCTGACGGCACGGCCAGCTACGCACTGATGATTGCGGCGCCCAGCGATCGTTTCGCGCAGTCGCTACCAGTCTTGCGAAAACTACTGCATGAAGTGGCTGCAGCAGCTTCCGCGACCTTACGTCATATGCCCGGGAACTGAGACCTCTGCCAACTGCCCGCGCCATTCGGTGAATTCGGCAGGCGATAGCCATCCCGAAAGTGCCGCCTCCATCGTGCTGGCGCAGGCAGCTTCAGGCGGCGTCGGCTTCTTTGGGGGGGTGCGCGAAAAGCGCGGAGCAGGCGCCGGTTGCTGGACGCCGTCGACCTCAATCAACACCTCGCGCTGGCGGATATGCGGGTGCTGTGCAACCTCGTCCAGCGATAGCACCGGCGCTACGCATACGTCTGTCGTGCCCAGCAGTTCGCACCACTGATCCTGCGTTTTCATCTTAAAGGCTTTGGCGAAAATAGACCTGGCAAGCGGCCACCCCTCCCGACCCGCCTGGATGCCAAGCGATTCTCGATCCAAGCCCATTAGCTCAAGCAGCCTATCGTGGAACTTGCGTTCTAGCGGTGCAACGGAAACCCACTTTCCGTCCGCACATTCGTACACATCATAGAAATAGGCGCCCGAGTCCAACATGTTGTCGCCGCGCTCATTGTTCCAAAGCCCGGCCGCATGCAGACCGAACAGAGACGTCGCAAGCGATGCTGTGCCGTCCACGATGGCGGCATCGACTACTTGACCCTTTCCAGATCTAGCAGCTTCGACGATGGCGGCGAGCACACCCAGAGCCAAGTACAACGCACCGCCGCCGAAATCTCCCACCAGATTCAGGGGCGGGGTTGGTGGTTGACCTTCTCGTCCAATTGCATGTAGCACGCCGGTCAAGCCGATGTAATTAAGATCATGCCCGGCGACCTGAGCCAGCGGGCCAGTCTGCCCCCAGCCTGTCATTCGTCCATAAACTAGCCGTGGATTGCGCGCAAGGCACGACTCCGGTCCCAGCCCAAGGCGCTCCATCACACCGGGTCGGAAGCCCTCAATAAAAGCGTCGGCGCCTTCCACAAGGCGCAGCACCAAATCTCGCGCTGCGGCGCTTTTGAGGTCCAACGCAATTGCTTTGCGGTTACGCAACAATAAATTGAACTTGAGAGGACGAGCAATGCCCAGCGATGAGGGATCCGGCCTGTCTATGCGCAGCACGGTAGCGCCCATGTCTGCGAGCAGCATTGCAGCCATTGGGCAGGGGCCAATCCCCGCCAGTTCGATGATTTTTATTCCCTTGAGCGGACCCATCACGCCTCCTCCTGTTCAACCGTGGCCGTTTGAGTTGCCGGCGCTATATGGGCAGGCGTCGGCAGGAGATAGAGCGCGCGGCCGCTAGCAATAAGATTTCCTTCCGCGTCAAGCACGCGGGCGTGCGCAGTAGCGAAACGCCTGCCCTGGTGTATGACCTGACCTTCGGCCCGCAAATCTCCAGGTTTGGCCACCCGGTGGAAATCCACGTGCATGTCGATAGTGGGGACCGGGACCCCCACCCTCAACGCGACGGCATAGTCGCCTGCCGCATCGATTAGCGTCGCAAGAATTCCTCCGTGCGTGGAACCGATATCCGGATTCGAAACGAGCTCCTCTCGCCAAGGAATGCCGAGCGTGATGCCGCCCTCATCGGCTCGAAGCACGAACATACCCAACCATCGGTTTAGGGGACTGCGGTTAACGATACGTATTGCCTCTGCGAATGCGGTGGAACTCATAAGGCCTCATATGGCTAGCTTTCCCCGACCGCGCTGGATCACGGCCGTCCCGTCTTCTGAAATTCAGCATTATGAACAGTATTCATAAATATACAGATGAAGAAAAAGCGGTGTCAAGGTCGTCGCTTGCGCGCCTGCCCCACCAAGCTCTTCAGGCTGCGCCGATCGCCGCCTCCGAGGCGAAACCCAAACTGTCGTTATTGGATCAATGACATACGTGAGTGTGGGCTGGCTGCGCCCATCAGTCCGCCATACCGTACCTACATGAAGGAATGTACGGTACGCGATTTCGAGCGGTACGGCCGTACCTCCCCGCACGTGAATCCAAAGCGCTCGGCGGCGGCAGAAAACCTCTTCCCGGTCGGCATGCCGCCACCGGCTTTCCGCGGCGCCGTTTCTGCTTGCGCCATCTCCACGGCGCTGCGGACGCAGAAGCGCCGGCACGATAAGCAGGAATGACGACGGCCTTGCAAAATAAGGTGGCATACATAAGGTTTATTTACACCCACCCCAAAATGAGTTCGTGCTAGGGTTTCGTCTTCATAGACATCATGCGAGGACGACAACCGTGACCCAGCTCCTTCCCCATACAAAAAGGAAGCCATATCACCCCGTGGTGATCAATATCCTGAAGAAGCGGTCGGCGCGGGTCGTGCTTGACGCACCGTGCGGCCACGGCTGGCTGGGCAACGAACTACCTCGTGTTGAACCGGCCGCGCTTATCGACGGTCTTGGCCTTTGGGAGTATCCGGACGCTGTGCCTGCCTACAGGTGCGTCCAAGAGCACGACCTGGATGAGCCGCTGCCGGCTGCGCTCCAGGGGTATGACGCCGTAGTCTGCGGCGAAGCAATACACCTGCTGAAGAGCCCCGGTACGGCCCTGGCCGGCTTTAGGGCAGCGCTGCGGCCTGGCGGTACCCTTGTCATCACCACGCCCAACACTTGGCACGCCCGATCGCGAGGCCAATTTTTTCTGCGGGGGTTCCATTCAGGCTTTAGCCCCATGTACGGAAAAAGGCGCGGCGAATACATCACCTATTTCCCCTTCTCGTTCCCACAGCTGCACTTGATCCTGACTCAAAGCGGCTTCCGCAATGTGCAGCTGCATGACGTGGACGAGCCAAAGCCGAAACGACCGCTCGAACGGCTGCTAGGATGGCCAGGCGAAGTGTATTGCCGACGAAAAGCGGCGGCAGCCGATACCGCGGAGGAGCGCGATTACTGGACTCAGGCTGGCAGCAAGCAATCGCTCTATGGACGCTGGCTGGTTGTCACCGCGCAACGATGACAACCGTGGCTGGACAGCAGCGGGCCCAGCCCGCCTCTACGAAGCCGAGCGCTCCGGAACCTCGACTGTTCCCGGCTCCAAGCCGCGAGCCATATCGAAGAAGTCGAGCTCCGTGTAAATCATTGTGGACCTGATATCGCGCTGGCGGAGCAGCTTCTGTACAAATCTCACGTCTCGACCCGCCAGCAGTTGCGTCTTCCCGAATGTATGGCGTAGCCAATGAGTGGACGCACGCCGCAACAACTCGGCGTCGGCAGTATTTCCTAATCCATCAAGATACTCTGCACACTCGGCGAACTCCTTCTTCACGATGTCCCAGAGCGTCGCTCGACGCCGTACCTCGCCCCACTGAAGCGCACCTCGACGCCCTCGGACCGATGGTCGAACGCCATTGTCCGACCGGCGCGTTCGCCCAGACAACACGAGCGCTGTCGCCTCGCCAGGTTGCGGTGCGGGCGGCAGTCCGAAGGCTTGCCTATACGCTCCAAGCTGCTCGATGAGAGCATAGGGCACCGGCACGCGGTCGACGTATCCTCCTTTGCCATGACGCACAAGAAGCGACCAGTACGTTTTCATGGATCGAGGATCGGACATGAGCTCGAAGTCACCCATATTCGCCAGCACGACCTCCGAGGCACGCAAGCCGACCCCTTCGATAAGCTGGATCAAAAATCGGTTTCTGGCATACGTTAGTCGTGCCACGAGGGTTACATAATCCCGCTTATCCATGAGCCCGATGACTGTGTCTATTAGGTCAGGCGGAACCGCGTGGCGTGTCGGGGCTGCACGCTGTGCACCGCCGCCCAGTCCAGCCATCGGATTCTGCTTCACATGACCGGTCTGGAACCAGAACACGAAGAGCGCATGCAACACCTTCTGCGCATGCGACACCGACGTCGGCCCTAAAGGCTTTCGAAAGGGCGTCCATGCACTGTCGTGCTGAGGCAAACGGCGACGGGAGATGTGCTGGGATGCACGAGTCCGGAGGAAATCGAGGTATGCCAGCACATCCTGAAGCGTCCAGTGGCTGGGCTGAACCACCCTGAACTTCTCGCAGTACCATTTCAGCCGACCCATCTCGGAACGATAGGAGCTCAACGTACGGGGACTCACTGGCGGGTTGCGCGCTTTCAGAGTCGCGAGCCAGACCTCAGCTGCCGCCCAGTCGTCGGTCACCAGACCCAGGACAGAGCGACCATCCGAGCCCCCAACAACAATATCTGCGCTCATTCGGCAGCCCTCCCACTGGTGGCCGCACGACGATAGGCTTCAAGCATTTCGCGCTCCTTCACTCTTTTGGCCTGCACTGACTCCAGTGTTTCCTTCAGCAGGCGAGCCTCTCCTCTGGACTGCTCAATTGCGTAGAGCGCGAACAACCTGTTCCCTTCTGAAAATCGCGCATTCTGGGCCAATGCCGCCCCAAGCTCGCCGTTCCTCATGAGCAGCTGATCGGCAATTTCCCTGACCGCGAGCAGCGCTACCTCGGCTGCGCGTCGCTCCTGGACTGCGATCGCCAACTCTGACCTCATCCGTGCGCAGTCCGCCTCCAAGTGCTGTATACGCGCTCGTTGGTGAGACAGTTGTACCGCGAGCGCGGATATAGCCGGATCTCGTGCTTCGCCCGTATCGTGACGTACAACACGAGCGGCATAGGGCCGCGCATCGGCTTGGCCCTCAGTGGCAACAAGGCCTGAGTATCCACTTGCGATCTCGCTTTCCACCTTCAGCTTGGCTGCGTGTACCGTCGATTGCGAGGGAGAAAACGGGGCACCGAACGCCTTTAGCATCGATCGGTAAGTGCCAGCGCCATGCAGGCGGCCAGTGGCGCTGTAGGCCAATCTTATGAATGCGACCAGGTAGGCCTCGTTTCCCTGCACCTGCGCATCGGGCAGTAGCCCGAGGCCCGAGGTAATGGCGCGAACCTGTTCATCTGAAAGCAGCGACTCTCTCCGACCGGACATTTTTCTAGCCAAACATGTTGCCCATTTGCGCTAGCGCCGCACGCTCGGCGTCGGACAGCACGTCGCCTTCGTTCGGGTCTATGCGCTCGGACTCGCCAGCGCCTCCTTGTTCCGAACCCACCGAGTCCTTCGCAGGCACCGCCGCCTCCGGTGCGACGGCTACTGGGGGGGCAGCGATGGAGCGAGACTCCGGCACCGCTGGCATCGGCCTAGCCGGCGGTTGCGTCTCGCCAGCGGAGAAAGAACCTGTCGCCGCCCCCTTCTCCGCCGGCGGAAAAGCGGCACCGACTTCCGTGCCCGACCGAAGCGCCTCGATGTCAAACGCCGGCGTTCCCAGCGCCTGCGGCGGTCGGGGTGCCGGCCGTCGCGTCTCAGCTTGCAGACCGCCAGGCCCGCTTAGGGCAGCCTGCACGGCGGCATCCAGCGTACCTTGTTCGAGATGGTGCAGGAACCATTGATACAACACCCCTCGAATGAGCGGCGTCTCCTGCCGGTAGGGCAACGCCGCCAGAAAGCGCAGCATGCCCGGGCATTGCGTTTCCCTCACGATAAGCGGCATGCGCCGCTCAGTCTCGTCCGGATCGTAGATCTTCTGGTGACGCGGCATAGTCAAGCCGCCTTGACAGACGTCCGAGCCGCGCTTTGCTGCTTCAGCTGACCGACAGCAAATCGGCAGAAGCCGTTGGCAACAGCCATCCGAGGCTCCTCCAGCAGGATCGTGTGCGGCCATTTCTCGCTCAGCGTTTCCGCCAGGAATACGGCGCCGCCCCCCGCCAGCAACACCCCGTCCAGCGTGGATACCTCGCGCGACAGGAGCGTATCCGCTTCTGCAAGGATAAGCTGCGCAACAGGACGGACCGCCTCAGCCACATCCTTCGTGACGTCGACCTTCTGTCCGAAGTGTTTCACGGAGCCGGCGATCAACGCGGCATGGCATTCCCGATCACCAACGCGAATTCCCCGGTCGGCCAGTATTGCCGCCAGCCGCTTGACCGACGATCCCATGCCATCGCAGCTGCCGAAAGCTCCCGCGATATGGCGGCCATTTCGAACGAGCAAAAAGTCCGTCGTGAAATGTCCGATCTCGATGACGGCCCAGGACAGCGGCTGACCGTCGTCACCCGAGAAGCGTTCCTTCACAGGGACGCCGCTCTGATTGAGGACATGTTGGAAATAGGCGCCGGCGGGCTGGGGGATTACTTTGACGTCGGTGCCAGCGACCGATTTAGTGATCTCGGCCAGCTTGTCCTTCTGATGGTCAAACACGTTGGAGGGGGATCCGATCACGATGTACGCGTCCTCAAGACCCTTCACGCCTCTGGCCTTCAGCCGGGCCAGGGCGGAGGCTACAAGTGCCTTGTAGCCAGGCTTCTCGATCCAATCGTCGTCCATTCCGATGTTCGTTCCGCGGCCGCCTTGAAGACGAGCAGTCTCGCCAGTGAAGTAGGTCCGCCCTTCGACAGCGACCGTCTCATTCGCGGCTTCGGCAGCCGTAGCCTCGTCGGCGATGTGGAATGCTTCGCACACATCAGACGGGAAGAGGAACCGATCAAACAGGCCGGAGGCGTGAGAAACAACTTTGACCGCGCTGCGGCCGATGTCCAATCCAATGCAAGTACGGTTCATGCGCAAAAATCCCTCAGGTGGCATTGATCAATGGGCAGTACACACTGCACCAATGAGCGAATCCTAGGCATCGATGCAAGCGGCTACAAGAGCGCGCGCCAAAAAAGCGATTTGAGCATCGGAATGGATTGCACAATCCAAAACGATTGCCGCCTCGCGATGGCAAGCAGCGACTCGCGTCGGCACCGATGAAATTGCGAATTGCGTCCTCCACCGCCTCATGATTACCACCCTTTCTCCACTTGGAAGCCGTCGCATTGCGACAAAACCTACTTTGGAGAGAGTTATGGACTTGGTGAAAAGCGTCAGCATTGGCAATCTATTGAACCAGCGAGAGGCAGTTCTGCAACGTCTGCGCTCAGCTCGCGATCTGATCGAAGAGGCACGCAAGATCGCGAGCGCTGCGCATCTAGGCTGCGTCGAGGACATGTTCTCGCCAGGCCGCTATGGTTTCGCGGGCAATTTCCTAACGGGTGACTTCGGGAATGTTGAACGATGGATCGATAAGGCAGGGTGGGAGTACCTGATGGCGGAAAGCGGAATCCGCACTTTTATGGACTCCGCAACCCGCCAGCGGTGGGCCGAGGCGATGAACAAAGAGGAGATCCCTCCTCTCACCGTGGATGTCATCGCCTCCACCTTCGGGCAGCTGTACGACAATCGGCAACAGATGTTCGAGAATGGCGTGGTCGAGATATTCCGGCGGCTGAGCTGGAACTACAAGACCAACGAGCCATTCAAGTTTGGGCGACGAATCGTCTTAAGCTACATCCTTCAGTCTGATCGTTGGGGTGGCGCATATCCTCGGAACTGCGATCAGCTCGATGACCTGGAACGTGCGCTCTATGTTTTGGACGGCAAGCCAGAGCCCGACCACCGGCAGTCGATCGGCACTATCGTTCGAAGCAAGATCTACGGAAAGGAATGGAGTGCGGAAACCGACTACTTCGCACTTCGCTGGTACAAGAAAGGATCGGCTCATGTCACTTTCAAGCGACCAGACTTGATTGGCAAGCTGAATTCAATTCTTGCGGCGCGCTATCCGAACGCCTTGGCGTCCGACACGCGCTGACACACCAACCCACGGCCTCGCTGTGGGTTTTTTTTTCGGCAAAAAAAAACCCGAACCGAATGGTTCGGGCGTTTTAGGCTTGCCTCCGGCTATCCCGCGCCGTTAGCCGCGGCCGAGCGCTTTCGTTCCTTCAGCGTGCTGCACGATGGCCGCAGATCACTACCACGATGCAAGTCGGGGTCGGCGTTATACACCTGGTACGGCGCCTGGCCAAACACTCCCGCCGGCATTTTTGCCACTACAACCTGGTCGCCGACATCGATGCAGTTAATGCGCAGCATCATTTCCAAATACTCTCCCGGGACCGGTACCTCAGCAACCGTCTTGCCAGCATCGGCCACCACAATCACGGGCGGCGCTCCACGTGTGCTTGCGGTGATCAGATCGGCGATGATGCCTACTGCCCCCAGGGCCAGCGAGCCCTGGCCCACCGACATTCCAGCATAGGCGGTCGCAGCTGCTCCAATACCGGCGTCACCGACCATATCACCAGCAGCTCTCGCAAGGCTGGTGACAGTGCCATCCTTCTCGGTCACGCGAATGTCGACCATGGTTCCCTTAGCAACCACAGGCGCCCCGGCGACATACTCCTTGCCGTCCTTCACCTGCACACTGGTGTTGGCGCATCCGACGAGTGTCAACCCCAGGAAAAACGAGAAAATAAACCGCTTCATAGCTCCTCCGAAAGTATGTCAAATCGTATCAAACTTTTCAGTACAGCAACCGATTGACATACGGTCGTTTACATTTGATGGTGGTTTAGGGAGCAACACCCAGGGCCTTCTTGCAGTCGCCGTCTGGCATACGGGTCCAATCTCCGCCGACCGCCTCCAGCGCTTTACGGCAACCGGCGGCGACCGCATCTTCCGTCCAGGTCCCGGACTTCGCCTTGTTCAGGTCGAACTGGGCGTATTGCGTTTCCACAGCGGCCATGACGTCTACCAAGAACTCGGACAGGTCGATCTGAGAAAAGTCGATTTTCTCCAGCTCGGCCGGCGTGAACCCATCGCAGGTCGGATCCTTTTCGTCGCCCCAGCCTTTCCCAAGCTGCGCCCGCCCCTGTTCATTGATGATCCGAGCAAGTTTGGAGTTGTAGCAGCAGTAAGACTGCTTGCGCGTCGCGCAGGCGCCCAGCACCTTTTTGGAGCACCAAGAACCAATTCGGTCAGTACAAAGCCCCGCGTCGCGTTTCAACGCCAGTTCCATCTCCTTCTGATCGCAGCTCATGACTTCCATGACGAACTGCATGGCGATGGCGAATGCAAGCGCATAGGGGTTGAAATACAACGCCGGGAAACCCGTGCCGGCGCCGCCGGCGAGCAGATAGCCCTGAGTGCCCAAGAACGCTCCTGTACCTCCGATGGAGACCCCGTACATCCCAAAGCTGGGGCCACTGCCTAGCCAGTTGGCAATGCCCTCAGATGCGGCCTGGCTCGTATTGGTGACCATCGAGCCCATACCGCTTGAGAGCCAGCCTACCGCGTCCGATGAGCCATACAGCATGTCGAAAACATACTTCGAGCCCGATCGAAGCGCAGCGCCACCGGCGGCGGAGAACAGTTCAGTGGCGAAAGCGTTGTTCGACTTTGCGCCGCCCTTCTTCGTACAACAGTTCTTGAGACCGAACCCTCGCGCTGAGCGACACGACTCGCCCACGCCGCCGAAGATATCAAGGCCGTCGGGGTTATAGACACCAATTTGGCGCGCGATTTCCATGTCAGCTACGACTTGTGCAAAATCGCCGTCCGGCTCCCACCCCGACTCGAAGCAGATGCCGCCAATGCAGATCGTGTTATCGCCGCAGTATTCGTACTCGCGCTGCTGACCCCGCTTGACCAAGCACCGATACTCCATCTCGTATTCCACGCATCCGATGCCTGGCAAGTCCGTGATGCACTGACGCGTGTATGCTGTGCACTCAGACCTGTCGCGCAATGGTTGGCACGTATCGGCAATGTTGTCGGTGATGCACGTGTAGTCCCGCTGCCATTTCCAGCATCCACCGACCTCGGCTAAAGTCACCTCATAGCTGTTGATCACCTTGGAAGGCGAAGTGTCCACGCACACTCGACGGTTGAGCTCGCAGCTCTTCACGCCTGTCTGGCCCGCCTCTTTGCTTGGATCGACACAAGCGTCGATCCAACCGTCGGGGCTGCATACCGATACGCCGTCCTTGGTCATGTAGCTGACGCACTGCCGCTCTGGGATGGTGTTACCTGGGCAAGAAGAAATGGGAGGACTGGCGGCCGCCGACGCAGCCATGGCAGTCGCCTTCGCCCGCTTGGCCATCGGATAACATGCCTCCACCATTCCATCGGCGGTACAAACCGTCTGGCCCTGCTCGTTGGTCGTCGTTGCTTGACACCGCGACTCCCAGACTTCACCGACCTCGCATCTCAACGGGACTGTCGGGTGATCGAAGGGATGTTTCGCGGCCGTCGCGGCCGCCGGCAACAGCACCATGCATGCCGCGGCAATCCATACGGTCGAAATCAGACGCATAGAAGCCTCACTTCACTGCTGCGGCAAGGGCCGAGCAGTTGTTGTTCCACTGGACGGAAACTCGGCGCTCCGGCACGCAGAAGTTGTACTGAGAGTAATCATGGATGTCGGGATACCCCGCGCCGCCCCTGATGTGATAGTTGTTGAAGCGGAATGTGCACTGGTCAATGACCTGTGAATAAACGACAAACCACTCGCCGCAATTGCCGTTTGCACCGCACCGATACCCCTGCGTCATCGCCGTCTGAGCGCCGTAAATCGAGATGCGCTCGGTCTTCGTCCCAAAGTCGGTGACTTCGCACGGATAGTCCATGCCGGCATCTCCGCCGCTGTTGCACGTCTCCCAGTGCGTCCCGATCGGAACGTGGTAGCCCGTCACATCAGCCCAACCCTGCTTCGGATTGACGGTTATCGTCCAATCGGGGGCCTTCGAATTCGCCACCACTCGGACATACTCCGCATCCGGCAGGACCTGGTCATAGTAGATCTGGACCGTGGGTTCCTCGGTGCATGACTTCTCCGCGATCACGTTGGCTTCTGTGCAATTCTCTGTCGCGTATTCGTCGGGCTCCGTCACCACGCGCGTTTCGCAACCCTTTCCAGTCGAGTCGTCCGAGATGGGAGGCGGCCCGAAGTTGCACACCGGATCTAATGGATCATTGCAAGGCTCGACAGTTACGCGTCCGCGATACTCGCCGGCGAGAAAGTTGATTCCCTCGCACTCTTGGTCAAACACCTTCACTTGATCGGATACAGCTTTCTGTCGTTGCTCAGCACTCATTCGATCCCATTGGCCCGGAGCAAGATATGCCTTGGCACTCTCCACTGGATCGAACCCTTCTCGGTCACATGTTCCCCCCGAATACGTCTTGCTCTGGGTGATGCGCCCGACGCCAATGTTCATCATGTCGCCATAGCCTCCCTGGTAGTCGCTCTGCTGCTTGACGTCCTTCTTCGTGAATGGCAGCTGCGAAGCGGTTTCCTCGCTAATCGACGACGTTCCCTCCTGTTGCCGTTGCGCTTTTCCGAACGCAACGCCTGCGTCATGAGCGGCTTGTCCGATCTGAGCATGCGCACCGCAGCTGGCCGCGACCAAGCACGCACCCAGCACAACCTTTCGCATAACGGCCTTTGCTTCCATCACTTCCCCCCGATCGACGAGCTCATGAACGGGCCGCTCTCCATACCCCTGGGCCCATCGAGGGGAGGCTCGCCGTCAGCGCATATGTTCAGTTGAATGCTCGGTAATTGCACATCGACGAGAGTCCCGGCCAAGGTTGGGACGCCACCTTGCCGAATGTCTACCTGGAGCCGTGCACACCCCTCCTGCGCCAACGGACGGACTACCCGGACTTGCACATTGACCGGCTGCGTTGAACGTGTCGCCGCCTTGATGGCAGCAGCGTGCGGGCCGCCCAGTTCGCCAAGCACCTCACCGCTTGGCGCCTTCAAAGCGGAAATCAATAGTTCGGTATCGAGGCCCGGCAATACCTGCTGACTCAACACGGGCGCGTGTACTGCGACGAACGCGGACAACACGAAGGCTCGCGCACAAATCTTCATCGCTGACCTCCTGGCGGTGCCGCGGCTTCCCTCTGCTTCAAGATCGCCGAGCGCCACGTCCTGGCCGCGTCCGCCACTGCCGGCGATGAGCTTCGCCGTTGCATGACATCGAGCGCTGCGACGATGGACAGATCGCCTTCCACCTTACCGTACAGGCTGCGAGGTGAGCAGGAGGACGAAGCGCCTTCAGGGCAGCCCTCCTCCAGTGCGGAGGCTGCCCCAGTGAGCACGACAGTCGGCACGGCAGTCACATTAAACATAGAAAACAGATTGGGATTGATCTCCCATGTGGCGCCTGCGGGATTCACGCTGGCCGCCGCTGTCTGCGTCGCGGAGAGTCGGCTTTCCTTCATGCCCCGCAGCACGAGTGTCGCTCCCGCTTCCTTTGCCTGGGCAGCGAGATTCTCCAAAACGCTTTCGGGCATCGAGAACGACACAAAGACAATGAGGGCATTCTCGGGCACAGCACCATGGCCGCCTTCACCTTGTGCCATTCCCATCGCCCTGCCTTGGGCCCGTTCGAAATCTGCGATAGCTTTGTCAAGGCCCTGCACTCGCGCCCGCGCCTCCTCCACATCGGATCGGTAACGCTGACGTTCAGCTGCCGACGCAGGAGCATCGAAATTCTTCAAAGATGGTGCGAGCTTGGTCCCTTCCTGTCGAAGTGCTTCTTGCGTAGCGCGACGGAAGCTCTCTGTTGTGGCATTCATATCTGCCGCACCCGGCATTTCAAGTTGAATCGCCGGCATATCCTCTGGAACCGAGCCCAGAACCTGCGCTCCTGCGCCTACGTGCAGCAATAGGGCTATAGCCAGGCCGGCACGCGGCGCGAATTTGTGTCCAATCACTTTTTGACTCGCTCAAGAAAAATCGAATAGGTATGGCGGATCAGCCCTGCGCATCACGGCCAGGCGCCCGAGCAGCAGTCCCGTTTTCGAAAAATTCCATAACCGAAATCTCGGTACTTCCCGCTGGGCACTTCGACCCCCTCCTCGGCGAGGAGCGTGGATCGCCCGATGGGGCCGCAGCAAGTGCCATCGATCTTTTTCGTTTGCGGCACAGGCCATAGTCTCTGGAACTTGTATTGGCGCTTATCCATGATTGGCTGCCAGTACCCGGCCTGCGAGCAGGAAGCGTCATCGCCATAGTGCGCGGCCATGGATTTGAACTCGTGCTGCCATGCCAGCATTCGGGTGCTCAACAGCCGCGACGTCGCGTCGTTGCTGACGTGCGGATAGACCCAGCCGGTATAGGGATATATGCTGCCCCATGCGCCAGCAGTCCAGAAAAGCTCCGGTCTCGGAAAGTCCACCAGGGCGGCGACCGCATCAACTGTGCCAGCGGCTATACCCGCCATATTCGCTACAGCGAAAGAGATCGGATTCATCGTGGTCGAAAGCTCCCAGTCGTCATAGGCTGGGTCCACTTCTGCCGGCCACGCCGGGCTGATGCTTCCTTTGGTGAGGCACCCCGCGTCAAGTAGGACATCGAGCACGTACATTAGCGGGTTGGTGTAGCCATGCACCCAACGGAACGTCGAGCGCGACAAGGGGCCGATTCCCGCGGTTTCCTTGTGGCTGGTCATACCAACTTTGTTGTCGTTGATGCCCGCGTTCAGTCTTACTCCTCCGAGCAGAGGAAAACACCAAGGAACCGTGGTGACGTCGGTCATGTAGACCATCTCCCAGAACGACGTGGGAACTCCCACCTGAGGCGGACTCTTGCAGAAGCAGAACGCGTTGTTGAAGCCCGTGTCGAAATCCTCACCGCCGCGCTTGAGAAGGTCCTGCCCAAAGAGCCGAATCGGGTACACGCACGACCAGCAGTAGGCGGTAATCGGATTTGGAAACTCCCCTTCGCAGGTCAGAGAGTCCGCGTTGGCGGACAAGGCGCTACAAGCGAGGGCTACCGCGAAAACGGCTCGCCTGAACGCCCTTCGGAATTGGCTACTCATTTGCCCACCTCATCGGCCTCGTCGGGCGGCATCCCGATTTCGCGAATCTCCAGCACCTTTCCTTGCTGCGACACCAATGCGGGAACGCGGTCGATTCCAAACCGCGTCGTGACAGCGCCGCCCAAATCGAAGTAGACGCGCGTACCCCATTTGCGCATCAGCTCCATGTACGAGCCCCCCACAAGAATCACCTTGTCAGCGGGCGCGGCATTGCGGTGAATACGCGCGAGCTCCACTTGCCGATCGTCCCGTGCGTCTATGAAAAGAAGCCGCTTGGACCACGTCGCGAAATCCAGCGGATTCACCGAGACGCCTGCCGGCACCATGATGGCCCCGTTCTCGTCGTAGACGGTTTCGGTGAATGTCTTCGTCGGATCGAATGTGCGCACTCGATCTTCGGCCGCCGTGGAGATGCCCGGGATTGGAGCCGGGTTCTCGATGCTATCGATGTACTCGTCTCGATACTGCTCTTGGCGCCGCTTCAACTCGCCAGTCCTTTCCATTTCGCGGAGCTTGTCTTTCATCTGCTCGACCCCGTCCTGCTCCTCGATTTCCC
>Ga0256885_1000153_pt1 | contig 21231 bp, 23 predicted proteins | sample MC6MC0493MT_FD_186344 | JGI IMG/M metagenome (GOLD analysis project Ga0256885, IMG submission 186344) | Metatranscriptome of enriched soil aggregate microbial communities from Iowa State University, Ames, United States - MC6-MC0493-MT... | ecosystem: Environmental > Terrestrial > Soil >...
AAAAGCTCCAACCTCGTTCGACCCTAAAAAAGCTGCGCGTGGCAAGGCGCCGTGGCGAGATAAAAATAAAGGCAAACCCGGCGGCGCCCATCCCAAGAGTGATGCGCCGAAAGCGCATCCCGACGGCCCCAGCCCTCACGCCGGTTCGGCGAAATTAAACGGCGCACATAAGCCTGCGTCAAAATCCTCTCATAAGAAGAAGCATCGCCCGGTCTCGTAGACTGGGCTTGAACACGCGATTGAGCGACGGGAGATGCGACTAAGGCGACCGGGCTTCCGCTTTTGAGCTGAACGCTTATCTCTGAGCGACTTTGGTGGTCAACCGTCGCTTTCATTTGTAAAAATGAATTTGGTGGTGCCAGAAGAGGACTCGCATCAGTTCTGTAAGCTATTGAGAATACTTATTTCTTTCCGTCTCATTTCAGCGGATACCCCTAAAGATACCCCCGATTTGCGGCCGCGGTTACCACGAAAACTTCGCAGCCTGCCAGCAGCACTACTTCTTATCGCCCTCGGCTGCTTCTTTATCCAACCTGTCCCGCAACGCCAAAAGAACTTTGATCGCATCGCAAATGCCGTCTCTCTGAACAGCATAGATCGACTGAAACGGGCCTGCGTTCACTTCCCTGCGAAACGCTACGTATTCGACTCCAAGACCTTCATCCTCTCCCTCCGTCGAATACTCGACGAAATAGCGCCCGCCCACCTCTTCAATGTGCAACGTGTCAGCGGGGGCGCTGGCAGTCTCGGCCTCATGGTCCATGTTTGTATCCTTGGTATGCAACTGCGGTAGGCTGCATACACCCGCGCAAACTCGGCCGCAAACGCCATTTGTTGAAGCTAGGCCAGATCGCCATCAGGTGAAGACGCAGCTGTTTTGCAAGCACGTCTCAAATTATTTCCAGCCGGAGGCTCGCACCCAAACGAAACGATTGGCCATACCCCTGGCATAGCGGGTCAGGTGCTCGCGGTGACGCTCTCCGTGAACTGCCATATTCAGTAGCGCTTGCTCTACCTCGTCATCGAGACCGCGATAATCGAAGTCCGGGTTCATTGACATCGTTTCCTGGACGATGGCGTTTTTAATTTTCATAAGCATCGACTTTATAGGATCGCCGAAGCGGTCCTCGATGCGGGGTGTCGGCTGTCGGCTTTTCACTCTCTATGCTCCCGCCTTTGCCAATCGGCAGATTGCTTTAGCGAGCACCATCGCGTGAGCCCGGCTCATGCTGATTTGAAACCAGCGCGGCTTCTTCGGCACGGTCTCGACTGCCGGAATAGTCAGCAGCTTGACGCCGCGGCTGTCATAGATGTCGACGGCATTCCATGCCTCCTCGATGCGCCAAGGCGGTGGGTAGCGCCTGCGAAAGGTATCCGGCATTGGCCCTATATAGCAGTGCGGGAACAGAACGAGAACTCACGATATATTACCTAATGTGATCAGCACATGCGTGCGATCGCAGCGCGAACGAAATCGCGAAGGCATTAGTTTAATTGAAATCATCTCCGCCGGTGTCGGCGGGTCGGCACTTGCGTCCCCGAGTCAGTAAAGCCGCACGTCGCACGGTGCGATGTGCAATTAATTGCACACCACGCCAAGCTGCTTGAAGCGTGGCGAGGAGCAGCGGCCCCACTACAACCGAGGCGCGGACGGATCGCACCGGGCAGAAACCGCTACCGTCCTCAAGTTCATGAAGGAACTGACGACCACAAACCAGGTTAGTGTGGTCGCTATCGACGCCGTAGCTTATGCCTGCCAGCACCACTCGAAATGCCTCTATGCCCTGCACATCCCGAAGCACAAGCGCTAGCATTTGCGCTTGGCCGCAGGAAGTTTCAGATCAACGCCGACGTTTATTTCGGCGTCTCCAGTATTCGTAAATTGTCAGAATTGAAGCTAGGGCGCTGATCGCGCCGAAAACCACGTTTGCGATATTCAAGGTATGCCTCAATAGAGAATGAGACTGCCATCCTTCAGCAGCCGGATTTCCCTGGGCGGTTCCTCGAAACTGTTTGTTATCGACCGAGAATGATCTTTTTCTTTTACGATTTAGCTGAGTCGGATGCCCGGCGCAAACGATCAACCACCATCCGCTTGAGCCGTTGACCTGTCAGTTATCGTTCAGTCCGAATGGTGCTCGCGAGTGAAGGCGGGCTTTCCATGAGTTCTCGACGGCAATAACATCCTTGCGGTCCATGTCGGGGGCGACACGTTGAAGGATGGAAAATCGGAAAGCCTCGGGATTACGGTCCCGCAGTAGGACGTTGCCGCCATGTCCAGTCGCGGCGTAGTTTTTCCAGCGTCCGAGAATGTTCTCTTTTCCGGAAGCGGAGCCAACATAGCCTTTCGCTGTCGTTTCATCAAAGATGTAGTAGACGCCGCGCCACTCCAAGAGGGCATGCCTGAGCCGTGTTGGCAAAACGGCAAGGTCGGCCCAACCGAGATCGAGCTGAGTCCAATCCGGCACCGGAGGGTCTAAGAGTGTGTCTTCATGGACTGCGAGTATTTCAAGCGAGTTTCTGTTAGCCCACCTGGACCAGGAGTGCTCGCCGCCTGGCCATTTGACGACCAGTTTTCCTTTCCAATGGTCGTAGAAAGAATTGAGTTCGAGGTCGAACCAAAAGCACGAGGCGCGCTCCTGTGTCAGGCCGTTGAGGTCCCATTGGAGCATGGCTTGGTAAGCAGGTACGGCCCAGTATTCATCGTAGTTGAGTAATCGATATTTTCCGACACGATACAACCCAATGAATAGTGCTTTACCGGGTTGATGCCCAATGAAGGAAGCAAGCCAAGTGGCTCGCAACATTTGTGTTTCGGCCTTCGGACTCTGTGTTTGCTGATAGGCGTTGTAAATATCGGGTCGGGTTGCTGCGAGCCATGGCAAAACGCGCTTCAGCGCCGGTTCCTTCGGACTGTGGCGCATCAGTAGGGTGGAGGAGCAATCGGCAGGTTGATCAAACAGGTCATTGAATTCCATTTGCGGGTGTAACCTCGATCAGAACCAATTCGAGTTGCCCCGATGTCGTCGGGGAGCCAGATTTCCGATCACAATAGGACAAAGGCAGCCGCTGAACTCAGCAAACCTATAGCTCTCATGGCCCATCGTCCCCAGGGGCCGATATCAAAATTCGGGTCATGCGACGGAAGCCAGGAAGTTACCAATGCGGACGCCCCGACCAGAAAGCTAATAAGCGCCACCACGTGGTCCGTCGGCATAGCGCGTGAAATGAAGAGCAAGCATGGGACAATGAGGCCAGTGAATAGCAACGTGATGCGGATGCCCTGCAACTTGGGCATGACGACGTCTTCCGCAAGTATGGTGTGCCAGTGCCGGCCGAACCACTCTTTTGGCATTGTTTGAGTAAGTGGTCCGCCCGCTCTGCAATTGCGCGCCGTGGCGACGGCATCGCGAAAGATGTCTGCCGCGGCGGTAGCATTGCACTGCATGTCTGGGCCATTCGCACTTCCGAGCTGCACCGGCTCATATCCTGCGCGGTAGGCCCATACGGAATAACCTGTAAGGTTGGGATACCACCCGAACATCATCGCGGAGGCAGGATGCTGGTCTTCGATGTCGCGGTCGTTGTTGATGGTGAGGTTCAGTACCTCGCGCCTCCCGAACAAGTGGCGGGTCTCCCGGAAGCGCGCCCCGCAGAGGACGCCGTCTTGCGAAGTCTTGAAGCTGAGATAATCGAAAGTGATGTCCTTGTCGCCAGCACAGAGTGTCCGCGTAGGATAGGTCCGCTGCCACATATCGGCGCGACGCAGATCGTATTCGTTCGAGAACTCCGATCTTTCGAGAGGAGCTGCATCTGTAGCCGTCATCGCCAAGCCTCCGTTTCCAGCGACTCATGGAATGATGAGACATCGAAAGCCCCGGGGCCGCAACGGTTGTAAGCAGGAAGCGCTTACTACCTGTGGATCACCTATAGAGCGCTTTCTATCGTGGTCGCCGCGAAGACGTTCAGCGTCCGAGCGCTGGCCGAGAACTTACTTGCCGCGGATTTGATCTGGATCGAATTTTCGACAGGTTAATGCATTCCTCAAGTTGCCATTAAGGCTCGCGAGTTAGTCGCGATAATGGATGTTATCGGAGGAATAAAAAACAAAGCCCGCCGCCGACAGCATGGACTGAAGCCGCTCGAGCCAAGTCTCTGAGATTCGATAGTCGGGCGTGAACGTTTCGAGGCAATTCATTCCAGAACGCCGCCTGTGCGATCGATGCTCGATGGCGCTGGTTCATGCACAACGATCCAATCCAGCTGGAACTAATCAATTATATTTAACTTCTATGCCGTGACACGCCGCCCGGTAGGGCCTGATTCGCGAACAGTGACGGTGCCTACGATTTAGACGGCCATCATTCACGTGGGGTGGATATACGGGATGCCGATCTTGCGTGAGCGGCGAATTGAGCTAAAACGAACAAATTACGGAATTGATTTAAGCGGTCAATTGCGGTCGCCGACGAGGGGAAATGGTCGACTACACCGCCTATCATAGCCAGTACCTTGCGCACCGAATTACGCTAGAAGGCGTCGATGAAGACGCCTTCGCGAAATCCCTGTCGACGGCGCGCGTGGATATGAACCCGCATCAGGTCGACGCTGCGCTGTTCGCATTGCAGCCCCCGATTCCTCGCGGCGCGATACTTGCCGACGAGGTTGGCCTTGGAAAGACGATTGAAGCCGGACTTGTAATCGCGCAGCGCTGGGCGGAAGGCCGTCGGCGCATTCTCTTGATTGTCCCGGCGTCGCTGCGCAAGCAGTGGACTCAAGAGCTATTCGACAAGTTCGGCATCCCCGCCTTCATCCTCGAAGCCAAAAGTTACAGGGAGCGCCAGAAGCAGGGACACGCACGCCCTTTTGAGGTCGACAACCACGTTGTCGTCACCTCCTATGAATTCGGGGCGTTGAAGGCCGACGATCTTCGCAAGACCAACTGGAACCTCGTTATCTTCGACGAGGCGCACCGTCTGCGGAACGTCTACCGCAAGGGAGCTTCAAAGCGGGCGAAGGCGTTGCGCGATGCCTTGACCGGCACGTTCAAACTGCTTCTCACGGCGACTCCCCTGCAAAACTCCCTGATGGAGCTTTACGGTCTTGTTTCGATTGTCGACGACAAGCTGTTCGGCGACGAGGCGAGCTTTAAAACGACATATGGCGGCAGGCCGGACCCGGCGACTCTTCTCATCCTGCGCGACAGGCTTAAGCCGATATGCCGCCGCACCTTGCGCAAGGACGTGCAGGAAGCCGGGCATATCAATTACACCAAGCGCATTCCGGTCACGTTCAAGTTCGAACCGCATGATAACGAGGTCAAGCTTTACGAATACCTGTCCGCCTATTTACGGCGCAAGGATACGATCGCTTTCGGCGAGAAGCCTAATCAGCTTGTCACGCTGGTCGTCCGCAAAATCCTAGGTTCATCGACCTTCGCAGTCGCGCAGACGCTCGAATCCATTATTGCCCGCCTCAAGGAAATGCAGCGACTGTGTGTCGAAGACCTGTCGGACCTCGACGACGCCGATGAAATCGCCGAGGAATGGACAAGCGGCGACGGTGCTTCGGACCACGAAGAAGCCAGCATTGACCCGGTCAAGCTCAAGGCTGAAATTGCCGAACTGGAAACCTATCTCGCGCTCGCGCGCAGCATCAACATCAACGCCAAGGGCGAAAAGCTGATTGGCGTTGTGAATGAAGTTCTTGACCGCATTGCCTCCCTTGGTGGCAAGCGCAAGGCGGTAATCTTCACGGAATCGGTCCGCACACAAAAATATCTCGCCGATCTTCTGGCCGCGAACGGCTATGCCGGACAAATCGCGCTCATGAACGGCCAGAACAACGACTCGGAAAGCCAAGCGATCTATGCCGATTGGAAGGTGCGCCACGAGGGAACGGACGCCGTTTCCGGGTCGAAGACAGCGGATATGAAAGCCGCGATCGTCGAAGCCTTCCGCGATCACAAGACCATCCTTATCGCTACGGAATCTGGGGCTGAAGGCATCAATCTTCAGTTTTGTTCGCTGCTGATGAATTTTGACCTACCTTGGAATCCGCAGCGCGTCGAACAGCGCATCGGCCGTTGCCACCGCTACGGACAGTTGATCGATGTGCTTGTGGTCAATTTCCTGAATCTCAAGAACCGAGCAGAGGAGCGTGTCTTTGAGCTTCTGGACAGGAAATTCAAATTGTTCGACGGCGTATTCGGCGCAAGCGATGAAGTCTTGGGTGCGATCGAAAGCGGCACCGACTTCGAACGGCGCGTTTTTGAAATCCATCAGTCAGCGCGCAACAAGGATGAGATTGATGCCGAGTTCGATCGCTTGCAAGCTGAACTCGATGAACAGATTAAAGCCGACGTTCTCGACGCACGCGGCAAGCTCATGGGCTACTTCGATCAGGACGTTGTTCGCATACTGAAGAACCGCAAAGAAACGATCGAACGAGTGATGAGCGAGTTTGAGGAACGCCTCATCACCATCGCCCGTGCCGAACTGCCCGACGCCGCCTTCTCGAAGCACACGGACGGTAGCCCGGTTTTTATTCATTGCGGCGAGACATGGACAACGGGTTGGCCGCTCGCCGACGAACAGAAATGGAAGTTCTTCCGACTGGCGGATGGCAATTTGGCTTCAACGCTCACGGCCAGCGCGAAGACACGCACGCTGCCACTTGCCAGTTTGACATTCGATTACACGGCGTATGAAAACGGCGTTCTCGCCAATGTGAAGCAGCATATCGGGCGTTCCGGTTGGCTGCGAGTGTCGCGCTTGGCGGTTCGGACCGCGAACCAGACCGTTGAACATCTTCTTGCGTCAGTAGTCACTGACGACGGCGAAATTCTCGATGACGACGTGATTGACCGCTTGTTTCTCGTCCCAGCCACCGCGTCCACCGTGTTGGGATTGGTGCCGCCCACCGAAGCTATCGACGCCGCCGAATCCGCTGCGCGAAAGCGCCGGCTGAATGAGGCGGACCTTGCAAATGCGGAATTTCTTACAAAAGAAACCGACAAGCTCGACAATTACGCTGATGATCTGGAAAAGGCCGCCGACGCCGACATCAAGGCGCTAGAAGACGAGATCAAAACAAAGCGCAAAGAAATGCGGTCGACAACTGGCCTATCCGTCGTGGATAAGGTTGAAATGCAACGCACCATCAAGAAGCTAGAAGGCCAGCGCGATGAAATGATGCTATCGAAGTTTCAGCGTAAGAAAGAGATACGCAAAGAGGTGGAAGACCTTCTCGACGCTATTCAGGCAAGCCTTAAACTAACGCCGGAGCAAGTACCGATTTTTACGATCCGGTGGGAACTTCGCGGGTGACATAGGCGGGGCGGGACGGATGGGGCACGATTTCGGAATCTTTCCCCTAGCGGTCAGCATTGACCTTGATAGTTACGATGGGCCCACGTGGCATGTCGCTCCTTTTCGCCATCGCTCGGGCTGGCTCATGGCGTCAGAAGCCAGCATGGAAACGCCTTTTGGGATACAGCGATGCCAACTGATTGCGGCAATCAGTGATCGGAGCGAAGTTTACCCGCCATGGATCGCGGCGCAACTTCTGCAAATGCCTATGTCGTTGCCGAAGGAGGCGGAGTGTGAGCCGCCCGATCAACTTGAAGAGGTGATGGATGGTCTATATTGGGATTTCCTCGGTAGGACAGATCGCGAGTCTCTTGGTTTGTTGATGCAGCATCAGGAGCGCAATGACGCGAAAATCCGGAATTTTGAACGGCAATGTGCGGGGCTAGAAGATAGCTTGTGGGCAGCGGCACGCGCTTTGCGCAGGGAGTGTCGGCAGGAAGAGGTATCGGTTATTCGGCGAGCTGAAGCCGCGAGACAATTGGATCGTCTGTTTGAGATGCGAGACGAACTGGCGTTTCGTATGATGCAGGGTGTCGCCAAAATGCGCCTTGAGGTGGATACACTCGAAGAAGACGTATTTTCGTCTTTGACCAGCTATGGCGAAATCGAAACGACTTGCGTTTTGCATTGGACAGCCCGGTCGCGCCGACGACGTATGTCAATCCACCTGCCGGTATTTCAAGAAGAGCCCTACGGCGCAGACGCTTGGCGCACTCGGACAAATAGGCGTGTGATATGAACAAAGCGTTTGCGCAATTCGCTTTGGGTGCGGGGGGTGACGATGGCACGGAATGGCGGAACGCGGCTTGAACTAACGTGGATCGGCAAGAACGATCGGCCGCGTCTTGAGCCGCGCATCCTCATCGAAGATGTGGAGAAAAGCTATCACGCGGCGGCGAAGCGCGAAGGCGACATCTTCAACAACAAGTTGATTCACGGGGACAACTTACTGGCCCTCAAGGCGCTGGAAGCTGACTACGCGGGCAAGGTCAAATGCGTCTTCATTGATCCCCCTTACAACACCGGAAGCGCATTTGAGCACTACGACGACGGCGTTGAGCATTCGCTTTGGCTGTCGCTTATGCGCGACCGGCTTGAATTAATCCGTCGTCTTCTTTCGGACGACGGGTCGCTCTGGATCACTATTGACGACAACGAAGCGCATTATTTGAAAATTCTGTGCGATGAGATTTTCGGGCGCACCAATTTCATGACCAATGTCGTCTGGGAAAAAGCTGATAGCCCGCGTATGGACGTTGAGTTTTTTTCATCGAGACATGACCATATTCTCATATATGCAAAGAGCAGAGGGGGTTGGCGAATAAATCGACTTTCCACGGGAGGCGAACCAGCGAGTCATTACACAAGAACAGATGAAAATGGACGCCGATACTATACGAAGCCACTGCGAGCGATGGGGGCAGACGGAACACGCGAGGCTCGTCCGTCAATGTATTTCTCGCTCACGGCTCCCGATGGCACCGAAATCTTTCCTAAAAACCCTGATGGAAGTGATAGTCGATGGCGGTGGAGTCCGAAGCGCGTCGAAGACGAAAAGCACCGCATCGAATGGGTTTCAGGACGAAATGGATGGTCAGCATACTTTCGTATCTACGCCGATGAAAATGAATTACGCCCACCTGAAACCATATGGCCGCATGGCGAGGTCGGAAGCAATAGAACGGCGAAGATTGAAGCAAAATCATATATTGAGGGCGTAAGGCCGTTCGATACGCCTAAGCCTGAACGTTTGCTTCAGCGCATTATTGAGATAGCAACTAATCCCGGCGATCTAATCCTTGATTCCTTCGCAGGCTCCGGCACGACAGGCGCTGTGGCCCACAAGATGGGGCGGCGCTGGATCATGGTGGAATTGGGCGATCATGCCATCACCCATATCATCCCGCGCCTCAAGAAGGTGATCGACGGCGAGGACAAGGGCGGTGTCACCGAAGCGACGGGCTGGCAGGACGGCGGCGGTTTTCGCTTCTTTCATCTTGCGCCGTCTCTGCTCGAAAAGGACAAATGGGGCAATTGGGTCATCTCCAAGACCTACAACGCTGCCATGCTCGCCGAGGCCATGTGCCGCCACATGGGCTTCACCTATGAGCCATCGCATGACGTAGCCGAATACTGGAAGCATGGCCACTCGTCGGAACGCGATTTCATTTTCATCACGACGGCAAGCCTTACGCACGATCAGCTCAAGGCGATTTCGCACGACGTGGGGCCGGACCGGACCTTGCTCATTTGTTGCAAGGCGTTCAACGCCCGGCTGGACGATTTTGAGAACCTGACGGTCAATAAGATTCCGCACGCCATTCTCAACCGATGCGAATGGGGACGGGACGACTACAGCCTTGAAATCGCCGATCTGCCATCCCGCGAGCCGGACAACGACGGCGACAACGGCAACGGTGATGCTCCCAACGGCCGTAAGCGGGGACGCGCCAAAGCGGCGGATAGCCAGCCCACCCTTTTCAGCGAAGGGGAGGCATGAGCCATGTTAGAAGCACCATCCGAAAGCAGGCCCGATCGTCTCATTCGCCAGATTGGCGCGCGCATGTCGCTGCGGCCACCGCAGGGGCACTCGCTCGAAATTCTGGCCGACGTGCTGCGCACGATCGACCTTCCGGCCACCGACCTCACCGCCGCGCTGCAAGCGGTTCAGTCCCTCGTCAACGGCGACCTTCGCAAAGTTGAGGACTTCGAACGCGACTTCCCTTCGCTCTGCTTCGCGCTGGCGACCGGCGTCGGCAAGACGCGGCTCATGGGCGCGTTCATTACCTATCTTTATCTCGCGCGATGGAACGGCTCCGATCAGCCATTCTCGAAGAACTTCTTCGTGCTCGCACCGAACACGACGATTTACAACAAGCTGCTTGAGGACTTTAAGCCCGGCACGCCGAAATATGTCTTCAAGGGGATTTCGGAATTCGCGCAGAATCCGCCCATGCTTGTGACCGGCGAGAACTGGGACCAAGGGCGAGGCTTGCGGCGGCACGGCGAATTATTTGACGCCGATGTGATCATCAACGTCTTCAACGTTGACAAGATCAACAAGGAGGTCGGCCGCATTCGCGGTCCGCATGATGTGATCGGCGAGGAAGGCTATTACAATTATCTCGCCAGTTTGCCCGACCTCGTGTTCCTGATGGACGAAGCGCACCGCTACCGGGCGAAGGCGGGCTTCAAGGCTATCGCCGATCTGAAGCCTGTGCTTGGGCTGGAATTGACGGCAACGCCCAAAACAGCAGGCGCGAAGTCGGTGGACTTCAAGAATGTGATCTATCGTTATGACCTTGGCGACGCGATGGCCGATGGCTTCGTGAAGGAACCGGCTGTTGCCACGCGCAAGGACTTCGATCCAAAATCGGTCAATGAGACGGAGCTTGAACGAATCAAGCTCGAGGACGGCATCCATGCCCACGAGAACGTCAAGCTGAAGCTGCGGGACTACGCGGAACTGACCGGCCGCCCGCTGGTCCATCCCTTCATGCTTGTGGTCGCGCAGGACACGACGCACGCCGAATCCATCCGGCAGACCATCGAAGCGCAGGGCTTTTTCGGCGGACGCTATCAGGGCCGTGTCATCCGAGTAGATTCCGCACTGAGAGGAGAGGAAAGCGATGAGGCGACCGCCCGGCTTGTCGCACTTGAACAGGACGGTTCGACGGAAATCGTCATCCACGTCAACAAGCTGAAAGAAGGTTGGGATGTGACCAACCTCTATACCATTGTCCCATTGCGCGCATCGGCATCCGACATTCTTACCGAACAGACCTTGGGGCGCGGGCTTCGTCTGCCCTATGGCGAGCGCACTGGCGATGAGGCCGTAGATACACTCACCGTCATCGCGCATGACCGCTTCGACGAAATCATCCAGAAGGCCAAGGAGCCGGGTTCGATCGTCCTCAAGTCGGTGGAAATCGGCAGTGACGGCGAAGTATGGCGCGATGGCAAGGTTGAGTTGTCATCGCCGACGATCGTCGAACAGGTCATTGGCGGCGGAAGCGGGTTCGGCGAACAGTCGCAGGCGGTGTTCCAAAGCGAGCAGGCCAAGACCGTCGCGCATGTGACCTATCAGGTCATTCGCCAGATGGAGCGCGAATTGCCCAATCTCGACCGGCTTCGCGCGCCGGAGGTGCAAGCCAAGATCGCGCAGCGGGTCGAAGAACTGACGCGGCCGCTTCAGGGCACGCTTGAAGGCATCGTGGCGAAGCCGGACGTTGCCAAAATCGTCGGCGCGGTGGCGACCAACATCGCCGACCACATGATTGAAATCCCCGAAATCGTCGTGCTGCCGACCGGCGACGTGACGTTCTCGTTCGCGGATTTCAATCTGGCCAATCTCGACACGATCGCGCCGCAGCCACTATCCGACGAAATCATGGTGCAGAACCTGCGCACCGGCGCGCGGCTGACGATCGCTCGCAACATGGCCGTCGTCCGTGAGGACCGGCTTGAGGATTACCTCGTCGTCCACCTGTTGGACTACAATCAGGTGGACTACGACGCCAACTCCGATCTTCTCTATAAGCTCGCCGGGCAGATGGTGTCACATCTGCGGTCCTATCTGTCATCCGACGAGGACGTTGAGAGTGTGCTTTTGCATCAGGGCAAGAGCCTCGCGCAGTTCATCTTCCGGCAGATGATGGCCGAAGGCCACTACGTCGAAACGCCGACCAAATATCGGGCGCGTGTCTCGAAGGGCTTTCAGGTGCTGCAAAGCATCAACTTCCGCGTCGCCGACGCCAAGGCGGTGCGAGACTTCCGCGTTCCCGTCGTGCCGTCAAGCGATACCCGGCGCTATGTCTATGGCGGGTTCAAACGGTGCCTCTATGAGCACCAAAGCTTCCAGTCCGACGAAGAGCGGCGCTTCGCGGTCTTGGTCGATTCGGACCGTGAGCTGGACGTACTGCGGTGGGTGAAGCCGGGCAGCAAGCAGTTCCAAATCGAATATCGGCGCGGCGAGCGTTACGAACCGGATTTCGTGGTGGAAACGAAAACCGAAAAGCTCATCGTGGAAATCAAGGCCCGGCGCGATCTTGAGGACGGGACGGTGAAGGCCAAGGCGAAAGCCGCGCGGACGTGGGTGGGGCACGCCAACGATCATGCCAAGACGTATGGCGGCAAGCCTTGGCGCTATGTGCTCATCCCGCACGATGCGATGCTGGAAAACGTGACCTTGCCGGGGCTGGCCGCGAAGTTCGCTCAAACAGCGATCGTCGAAGAGGCGGAGCAGGTATAGGATAGAGGACGGCAAACCTGGTCGGAGTTCGGGCTAAGCAGGCGCTAGTACAGGCCCCCTTCCTGTCCCATACCTAAAGTCGTCCCGCTTAATTGGGTTGCTCCATCTCGCCTGTTGCTAGGTTAGGTCTGACGAGGCGAAAAGGTTGCTTGCCAAATGTATGCCTTCCGGGGGGTGAATCGGAAATTCTGTTGAGATGTTCTGCTTGGGTGTAATTTGTGGCTGTTAGGAATAAATTATGTGAGGTCGCCGTGTGGGGATATTGCGTTATGCGGGCTGTTGCCGGCAATCTGCATTGGCGCTGCTATAAAGCTTGGGGTGCTTATTTCATTGTCCTGAGGATTTCTTTTCGTGTCGGGAATGCATGATGCATTTTTAAGTCAACAACAGATCGCAGTGGAAGTGGATTATTTTGATGAGAGAGCAAAGGTTGAGTTCTCTAGTTATCCAACGCATGCCAAAATTGCCGAAATAGCTGGAAAGACAATTTTTATCCCAACCGGGGAAATTTTAACCTACTTCTTATTCCACAAACCACGATTTCACGGCGGCGGCCTTTCCCATTATCAAAGTCTAACAAGAGAGCAGCATTCGGCGATCGCCATGCTCGACCGCTATGTTGAGCCCAACGGGACATCTCTTCGCATCGCCACCGAACAGCAGGTCGGTACTTACATACCCGAATACCTCGGCGAAGCGGTTGGGTTATCAGTGATCAATCGACTGCACGGCATGACCGAGGCAGATTGGAAACGAATCGAACAAGAGCATGGTCGGCGGGCTGCTCCCACCTTTGATTATGAGCATGAATTCAAGGCCAGTGATGGCAAGTCTATCATTCAACTTGAGGCCAAAGGTTCGGTTGTTGAAGATTGCAAGAAGCACTGTGCTAATACTCAAAATCATCGCACAAAAATAGAGGAGAAGAAGCGTAAGATCGGAGGGACTGGAGCTAAATATCGATATCCCGCCGATCTGCGGTACGGAACGATCACAGCGATTGATAGGACGTGGGATAGAAGTATCAAATGTTGGTTAGTTGATCCCGAGGCTGATAAAGACACGATTCCGGCGGCGAACTTTAAGTTGCTCGCACGCATGGTATTTATACGGGATTGCGTTCAATTGGTGTCTTCCCGGTCGACCCTCGCCGCGGTACTACGAGATCGCGTGGCAGTGCTCGAAGCGCTGAAGAACCCTTTCGAATTGGACGGTGTCTCCTTACGTCACCGTGAGGAATCGTTTGGTGGCATCATTAGGGATTTCCAGTTTCCACGGAGTGCATTCGGCTCTTCCGTTAGTCGATTGTTTCCGAGACGCTCGCATGTGGTTGACGGGCCCACTGCTGGCGAAATCCTTCCTGGCCCGGATTGCGTCCTTTTCTGTGGTTTTCAGGAGGAATTGGTTGAGCTGGCGATCGAGCAAGAATTTGATCGCATAATCAGCTATGAAAGACCTTCAGCGACCATTGAAAAAACGGTTGAATGTGTGGTCACTCGCAGAAGGTTTTTGCGGGATTTTAGTGTTCTACCTTCCCTCAGACGTTTTGCGGAAGGATCAAAAGACCCTATTAATTTCAGACTTCAAGGACATCTCTATTATGCCCCTTCAGGTACTGTAGTCGGTCGCCTCGAGGTTTAAATAACTTCGGAGGGCCGACCGTCGCGCACATCTGAGGTTTAGTCGCGATAAGCGATGTTATCGAAGCTTAAGCAGGAAACGAATCCTGTCGCCGACGGTCGTGGTTCACCGGCTTCGAAATTGACTTAGCCGCGACCGCGGCTCGAATGGAGCCTGTGAAGGCATTTCTAAATCATTTTCACAGCGGCATTGTGATCGAACAAACCGCTGGTTCGAACATAGCGGGCGACGCCCTGGTCGGTTGCATGGCGTGTCTGCATCCGTATCTTCCAAAGAGGGGAGCCCTCGATTGCGGCGCTTGTCGCAAAGCCGGCTCGCAGTGAGTGGCCAGAATATCCAGTCGGGTCCAATCCGGCGGCAATCAACCGCCGCTTGATGATAAGCGAGACGGCTTCTCCGGAAAGTCGCCTTTCCGTTACAGAGCCAGCTTTGTTGATTGGCCGGAATAGCGGGCCGGTTCCGATCGCCGATCTTTCGAGCCATTGTTCCAGCGCCTTGACGGGGCAATGCGCGGGATGGCCGTGCGGGATACCCAGTTGACGTCCTTCATTGAACTGGTCGGTCTTGGAACGCCGCAGTGTGACGGCGACTCCCTGAGGCGCAGACGCGAAGTCGCGAACATCGAGCCCGACTACCTCGGATCGTCGAAGGGCTCCGGCAAATCCCAACATCAGGAGCGCACGGTCGCGGCAATCCGTAAGCGAAGAACCCATCGCATTAAGCACCTTGAAGAGGTCATCTCGCATGAGCGGTTTAGCGATGGCGTCTCGACGGGGGCCGAGTCCGCTCCTGCGGATGCCCAGCATTGTCGCTCTTACCAACTCTGACGAGGTCGGATCGGGCAAGGAGCGAACTCGGTGAACTTTGGAAACCGCCGCAACATACCGACTGAGCGTCGAGGAAGCGTGCGAATGAGCGTGCGCAGCAAGGAATTCGGCAACCAGCTGGGGAGGTGCCGGTAGACAACCGCCCCATTTGATGAACATTGCGAGATCGGACGAATAAGCGCGTAGTGTATTGGGCGCGAGGCTATTGCGCACGAACTTCTCGACGAGCGAGAAGCCACCTGTGCAATTAATTGCACATTCTCCAACCCCTTCAATGCTGGCGTCTCGAGGATGCGGCACCTCCATTGTGCAATTAATTGCACGCGGATACAGCTTCTTGTCCCACATCGTCGTCATATGCCCTCGAGATACTGGATCAGCACGTTCTCGCGGACGTCATTGAGGTGATCGACATTGCCATTGAAGACCGCTAGCAGCGAACAGACATGTTCTGGCGACACTCCAGCATGTGCGAAGTCAGCCTCCATCCCGAATTGTTCGATTTCGGCTCTCAGCGACCAGTCCATGCTCAGCGTGCAGCAAGCGGCATCGGTATAGAACGCTGCTAGGTAAGCCGCCTCCGTGTGCCGATTGTGCGAGACAGACTCTCGAAGCGCTTGCCGAACTGCCGCGTTTTCGCGCGTGAAGCGTTGAATAGCGGTCCGACCAGCCCGGGTGTGAAAATCGAGGGTCCAGAGCGGCACGCCACCCACGGTTCGCGACGGCGGAAAGAAATCGGCGGCAGCTTCGACCGAAGTCTCCGGCATTGCCGTTAGCCAGAGGAGTGGTAAGAGCAAGCAAAACGGCTCGCGAGTTCGAGACTCGGCCCTCGCGACGCTCTCGATCAATCCTTGCGACACGCCCAGGTCTGCGAACCCCGTCAGCAGTAAACTAAGCTCGTCGCCAACGTATCGCAGGCCATTAGCAGGCCAAGCGGCGGCCGATCTCTCATAGAGGGACCTAGATGGGTCCGCGGGCCAAGTGCGACGCTCATTGGGTGCAAGCGCTTCGACGGCTTTTCGTGTTTGTTCTAGCGCGGGATGATGTCGGAAGGCAGACATCAGGAGATCGGCGGATCGATCCTTCGGAACCGCAGCTAATCTGCGAGCAAGATACCGAGCGGCCTCTTCGTCGCCACGTAGACCACGGTATTCCCGGTCACTGCAGATAGCGACGACTTCGGACACCGCGTCGGGGGCAGCAATGCCAACATCTTCGACGGCAATAACAATGAACCGCCGCCACATTGCCGAGCCACGAAGCCGAAGGAGTGAAGTTGCCGCCTGCTCAGCGAGTTCGGTTTCGCCGCGGCGAATGGCTTTCTGAAGCAAACTGGAGGCGAGCCAGGGATCGAACTGAAATGGAGGTGTTTGTCTAGCCAACTTGCGTCTTCCTGAAGAAGTTAAGGTCGACGAATAACGGTAGCTTAGAAGCGGCTTAAGGCAATGAAATTCCAATGTTTATGGCCTTTGATCGCTCAGCGCATCGGGCGCTCAGCGCGAGAATTCCGGCTTGTCCCTTTGGCTAGCCAATGAGCGTGCTTTGGCCATCTATTTTGTACCTGATTGGCCATGCACATGGGTTCGCACGTTTAGCGGGCGTCGGCGGCGACGTCTCCAAAGTCGATGGAACCGTCTTCACGGTCGCAGCATCCCATAGGAACGCGCATCGAATTGTTCTCCGGCTTGATTGATTGCGTCGGAGATAAACATAGAAGGCCGTTTCGAGCATTGTGAAATAGGCCACTTCGACCACCACTATGCCAAAGGGCACCTCGGCAAGCCTGTATCTAATCGTCGCCATTGAGAATTTCGAGAAGCTCATCCATCGTCATCTTAGGTTCGTCAGGCTTCGTCACTTGTGCAATTAATTGCACTGGCTCAGGTGGAATGGCCGAGTTCATCGGCAGCTGTTTCGTCGGCTCAAAATGATCCCCTCCTTCTTCTGGGGGAAGGATCGGCCGTCCGTGCTTCCAGATGCAGCCGGCTTGCTTGGCCCAGTAGTGGATTGCGCCCCCGGGATATGCAGCCAGAAATCTAGCTTGCGGAATTTCGGGCAATCGATCCCTTCTAAGACCATTCTCTGACGCAGCGCGCAGAGTGAACTCGATCCAGTGCGCGATGACTACCGTTAGCACCTCCGCGGATGGAACGGCTGCATCGAGGCACACATCTTCAAACTTCCTGAGCATCTTCTTAGCGCCGATAGAGAGCGCCGCGAGCCTTTCCGGATAGTACTTCACCATTGCATGATGCCAGTCGGCCTCAAGGGTCGTAGCGGCTTTCACTGTAGGAGTTGAAACGCAAGCTACTTCTGGCAGACGGTGCCCGGCGATGATCTCTGCATCGGTCCAGCCACGTCGTCTCTGCGCCCTTATAGTATCGGGTGTGGTGCTATGTTTCTTTGCAAGCTGCGCGGCAAACCATTTTTTGCCTGTCTTCGGACACGTGACGATGACGGTATCGGACTTATTGCGGTTCTGCTCTCGCTTCGAAGCCCAGCGGGCATTCGTCGGGCTATATTCAATGTTTGCGTTATCGGGACGATCTAGTGTGTAAGCACGCTTCGGCTTAGCACCTACCGACACCAGAAATGTTCGAAAGTAGGCGAACGCCGGATGCATTTGTCGTGTGCCGTCTTTACAACGACGCTTCATGTTGCGCCAGGACTGGTACTCGCCCGGATACTTTGAATTCAGAACAGTATCGGAAAGAAATTCGCAGTCCTTCAGAATGTCTGGAGTTGCTTGCGAATTCTTGAGTACGAGTGCGACGAAAGTCTGCTCCGGTGCGCACTCTTGCTGTGCGACGCCGACGTGCTCGGAAATCCCAAAATTTGGCGTTAAATCGATCGTTTTTGCGCAGCTGCTGTTATTGCTCCGGATCGCGACATGCGCCGTTGCGCTTGTCGTGACTTTGTCGTGATCAGAACCATGCGTGAGAGTTTTAGACACGCGACACCATTAAGTTGTCGCCGTCTGCATTTCGGGGCTACCGGACAAGTTGCTTATGTTTATCGGTACAAGTGGTGCAGACAGCGTGTTGACAGCCACGGAATGGCCCCGTGTGGACTTAACCGGTTGTTCGGGGGGCATTCCTACCGGCAGCGATAAGCGTGCAATTAAATTGCACATGCCCATGGACTTAGGCGCGGAAGCACCAACTCCAGCCGCCCTCCTTCATACGTCCGGCGCGGAATTTATTTACTCCCAGCATCGGTGCTAGCTTCTTCATCGCAGCATTGATGTAGTCGCGATGGACCTGCGTGACAGGCTGTCCCTCGTAGACGGCTGCTACAAGATCATCGATGCTGAACAACCTCCCAGGGTGATTTTTAAAGAGCAACATCAGCGCACGTTGGATGCGTCCGTATCCTTTGCTCATCTCTTCACCTTCAGTTTCAGCTTCAGAAGAAATTCGATAATGGCGGCCGGCTCATCGCCAAGGCGTGCTTTCTGAGAGGCCTCGAGGGCTCGGCCTTGTTTCGCTGTGAGGTCAAACGTGTGCCACCCCATGGGGTCGATGAGCGTTACGACCGACCGACGACCGACATGCTGGATATAGAGGTAAACGGGTATAGCGCCGGGGCGCTTAAGAGAGCTGATACTAACCACGTTGGTCATAACTGCCTCCACTGTTCAAGGAACTCAGCGAGCGCGTTGCGTCGTTCGGAGGCTGCCGCCGCCAGGCGAGTTTCGAGAGCCACAGCCTCAGCGCGTCGCACTTCGAACGTGAATAGCTTGTCGTGCCTTACAATCGATACAGTCGAGCGAGTACGGCGATGGCTAAAAAATACGTCCACACGACCGTTGGCCTGGTTCCGATCAACAGTAGCGATGTCTGTCCTGTTCGCTCCGGAAGTTTCTCCGCTATCCGATCGGAGATGGTTCTTTCGCAGTCGAAAGGCTTCGTACGCGGTGGCGAATTGCGAAATTAGTTTCGGCATATGCTCAAATCCTTGCGGACTTGTGCGCATATTTCGGGGGAGTCGGCATCACCGGTTCGGGATGACCCTGTTCGAGTAACGCGCGGAGCGAAGAGACGAAGACTAGGCGACGACTGCCGATCTTGGTCGTGGTTAGTTTGCCATCATCAATAAGCTGGTAAATGCGAGACCGGCTGATGCCGGAGATGCGCACGGCTTCGTCAATCGTGCACGTAATTGGTTCGGTGGCCATTGGGTCCTCATCGGTGGAAAGTTGAGGACCATCTAACTAGACTTGAAAACTGCTGCTGTCGTTGGATTTAATTCAGCTCGCTCTTAGCCCATTCGACGACTGCTTCGGCTAAGGCGTCATCACTGGCGTCCTCGCCGCATCCAAATCGCCTTGCAAAAGCCGACCGCATAAACGGTAATCGGCATGTTCTTTTTACTATGAACAGTGCCGAGCAGGGGTCGGATGCTAATTTTAGTGCGTTCGCTTCGCGGCTTCGGAACTTGCGACGAAGCCGATCTCTAGCCGCGTCTACGCTGTTCCCAATGTCCTCGCCGACCGCGATAGCAGCTTGAATAGCGCTCATGGCTGCCGCGTTGTTCGACTCATCTTTCCTCGGGTCGTGTCCGAATACCATCGCGATCACATCAAAGCAGGCAGCAAACCTCAACACTTTGTCATCGTTGGGAAAGTCATTCCGTCCGCGCTTGCCTTTGGACGCGGGGCTTTCAGTTTCTTGAGGCTCAGCATGTTTAACTTTTATGGGTTTCATCACGCGGCCTTTCGCAGCGGCTTTGTCGCTTTCAAACTGTCGAGGTAGTTCGACCACCACTGCGCCATCTGCACCCGCTCTTGCCAATGCGCACCTCGATGATACGCAGCGCGGACTGAGCCGTCGTCGCCGTGGGCGAGAGCACGCTCGATGGCGTCGGGAGACCACTTGCCGCTCTCGTTAAGCAATGTGCTCGCCGTGGCACGAAAGCCGTGAGAGGTCATCTCATCCTGCCCGAAGTCCATGCGCCGTAGCGCCAAGTTAAGCGTGTTCTCACAAAGTGGTTGCCCGCCGCTTGCCTTGAAGACGAGGCCAGTCCGCTTTGCTTTAGGGACCTGCTTCAACAGAGAGAGGACTTGTGTGGAGAGCGGGACGACGTGCTCCCGGCGCATTTTCATACGCACGGCCGGAATGGCCCAACGGGCCTCGCCTAGGTTGAACTCCGACCAGTCGGCGTGCCGTAGCTCTCCGGGCCTGACGAAGACATGGGGGGCGATTTGCAATGCTAGTTTTGTCGAAGGACGACCGCTATAGCCGTCAATTGCTCTCAGAAGCTCTCCCAGCCGTTCTGGATCGAGGATGGCCGGGTGATGCCGGACTCTGGGTGCGGTCAACGCGCCTTTAAGGTCTCGCGACGGATCGGAACGAAGGCGGGCCGTGGCAATAGCATAGCGCAGCGTCTGGCCGGTGAATTGCAGCGCTCTTCGCGCAGTCTCGTGATTGCCTCGTCGTTCGATCTTGCGAAGCGGAGCAAGGATGTCGGCGGGCTCGATGTCGGCAACGGCCATGCTGCCCAAGTCTGACAGCAACGAAAGCAGCCAACGCTTCTTGTTGATGGTGACGGCTTCCATTCCTTCGCGCTCAAACTTGGCAAGCAACTCTTTCGCGACCGCCGCGAATGTGTCTTCGGCCTGGGCCAACTTGCGGGCCTTCTCGCGGCGTTTCGTCAAAGAAGGGTCGTCGCCCTTGGCTAGTAATTCGTGGGCATGATCGCGGACCTTGCGGGCGGCCGATAACGAAACGTCGGGGTAAGCGCCGACCGCCAGTAGCTTCTCCTTGCCGACGTGCCGGAACTTGACGCGCCAGAGCTTCGAGCCTGAAGGCATAATGAGCAGGTAGAGACCCTGCGCGTCAGCGAGCTTGTAGGGTTTCGTCGCGGGCTTGGCAGTGCGAACCCGAATATCGGTAAGAGCCATCGGGACGCCTCACTATCGAGGGCCAAGATACCCCCAAGGATACCCCCAAATTGTGTGGCTGCCGGGGGACTCTCCTAGACAACCCTGCACGGGGAATGTCCAATATAGTGAGAAATTTCAGGTGCTTCAACGACAGTCCTAGACTGTAGTAAATAAGCTGGTGGTGCCCAGAAGAGGACTCGAACCTCCACGCCTTGTGAGCGCTGCTACCTGAAAGCAGTGCGTCTACCAATTCCGCCA
>Ga0256885_1000158_pt1 | contig 21033 bp, 25 predicted proteins | sample MC6MC0493MT_FD_186344 | JGI IMG/M metagenome (GOLD analysis project Ga0256885, IMG submission 186344) | Metatranscriptome of enriched soil aggregate microbial communities from Iowa State University, Ames, United States - MC6-MC0493-MT... | ecosystem: Environmental > Terrestrial > Soil >...
CGACGCGCATCGGCATGGCCCGACCTTCGAGGAATCGGAGATCCTGTCGTGGCCACCGGAGCGCAACAGCCTGGCCGACCTGCGTTGGCGCGTGGTGCGCGGTGGCCTGCGTTTCGGCGGCACGCTGTCGGAGGGCATCGCGCTGGGCCTGCAGACCGGCTTCGACTCGGGCAGCACGCTGGACTACATCTACCGTGATGAGGCGCGGGGCAAGGGCCCACTGGGCCGGATGGTCGACCGCAACTATCTGGATGCGATCGGTTGGCGCGGCATCCGCGTGCGCGGCAAGCACCTGCAGGAACTGCTGCGCGATGCCGCCCAGCGACTGCGCGGGCAGGGCGCGCCGGTGCGCGTGCTGGACGTGGCGGCCGGCCATGGCCGTTACGTGCTGGAAGCACTCGGCCAGGGCGAACAGCGTGCCGACCGCATCGTGCTGCGCGATTTCAGCGATCTGAACGTGACCCAGGGCAAAGCCTTGATCGAGCGCCTCGGCGCGGCCGACATCGCCCGCTTCGAACAGGGCGATGCGTTCGATCCGGCGCAGCTGGCAGCGGTGGAACCGGCGCCGACGCTGGCGGTGGTGTCCGGCCTGTACGAACTGTTCCCGGACAACGATGCGGTGCTGCGTTCGCTGCAGGGCATCGCTGCGACGGTGCCGGTGGGCGGTTACCTGGCCTACACCGGGCAGCCGTGGCATCCGCAGCTGGAGTTCATCGCGCGTGCGTTGACCAGCCATCGTGGTGGCGCGGCGTGGGTGATGCGCCGCCGTACCCAGTACGAGATGGACGAACTGGTGCGCCTGGCCGGCTTCCAGAAGGTGGCCCAGCGCATCGATGACTTCGGCATCTTCACCGTATCGCTGGCACGACGGATCGCGTGATGGCGACGCTGGCGGCAACCGCATCATCCAGCGAGGCACGCCCTTGGCGGCGCGCCCTGCTATGGCTGGCCCTGCTCGGTCCGTTCTTCTTCGCCAGCTATGGCTTCGCCAACTGGATGGCCGGCCGCCATGCCCAGCTGCCGGTGATGGCATTTGCCTGGGAGGCGCGGATTCCGTTCGTGCCGTGGACGATCGTGCCGTACTGGTCGATCGACCTGTTCTATGCGATCTCGTTCTTCCTGTGCAGGCGCCGGCTGGAGTTGGACCGGCACGCGCTGCGCCTGCTCAGTGCGCAGGTGATCGCGGTGGCGTGCTTCCTGTTGTGGCCGTTGCGCTTCAGCTTCGAACGGCCGGAAATCGGCGGTGTGTTCGGCTGGTTGTTCGACGTGCTGCTGGGCTTCGACAAACCATTCAACCAGGCGCCGTCGCTGCACATCGTGCTGCTGATCGTGCTGTGGGTGAAGTTCGCGCAGTACCTGCACGGGGTCTGGCGGCTGGTGCTGCATGTGTGGGCGCTGCTGATCGGCATTTCGGTGCTGACCACGTTCCAGCATCACTTCATCGACATTCCCACCGGGCTGCTGGCCGGCTGGTTGTGCGTGTGGCTGTGGCCGGAGCAGGGCACGCCGCCGTTGCTTGCCTGGCAGGCTGCCGGTGACCCGAAGCGTTGGCGGCTGGCCGCGTTGTATGTGTTGGGTGCCGGCCTGCTGCTGGTGCCGGTGGTGATGCTGCGCGGCACCGCATTGTGGCTGCTGTGGCCCATGGTGTCGTTGCTGCTGGTGTCGCTGGCCTACGCCGGGCTGGGCACGGCGGTGTTCCAGAAGCGCGCCGATGGCCGGTTGACGATGGCGGCGCGCTGGCTGCTGGCACCGTACCTGGCTGCCGCATGGATCAATTCGCGGCTGTGGACGCGCCGTGCGCCGCAGCCGGTGCACGTGGCTGACGCGGTCTGGCTGGGGCGCCTGCCAGGCACCGCACTGCCGGCACCGCTGGTGGGCGTGGTCGACACCTGTGCCGAGCTGTCCTGCCGCGCGCCGGGAGCAGCGTACGCCAGCGTGCCGATGCTGGACCTGGTGGTGCCGTCGGCCGCGCAGCTGCGTGCAGCGGCAGATGCCATTGAACGCCTGCGCGGCCATGGCCCCGTCCTGGTCTGCTGTGCGCTGGGGTATTCGCGCAGCGCGGCCAGCGTGGCGACCTGGCTGCTGCGCACCGGCCGTGCGCGCGATGCGGCCGACGCCGTGTCGATCGTGCGTGGCGCGCGGCCGTCGATCGTGCTGCACGACGTTCATCTACAGGTGATCGCGGCCGCTGCCGCGCAGGAGACCATTGCATGAGCGCCGTGCCCGATCTGCCGATGATGCACCTGCTGCTGCGACAGGGGCGATTGCCTGCCGCGTTGTCACTGGGCCTGCTGCTGGTAGCCCTGTTGCTGCTGGGCATCGAGCCTGGGCTGGCGATGTTCGCCGCTGGCCTGCTGCTGCTGAGCCTGGTTGCAGGTGTTCTGCAGGCGTACTACGCGGTGCGGGTGCAGTTGGACGCCAGCCTGCTGCGCCTGCTGCAGCAGGAGGGCCTGCAGGGTGAAGACGCAGCACAACGCGTGGACCAGGCGCTGCACACCGCTGGCCTGCGCAGGCTGGACGCAGAGGCGCCGACGCGTGGCTGGGATGCGCGCTGGACCGGCATGCGGCGTCTGCTGATGCGCCAGTACGCCGCCACGCTGCTGCAGTTCGCTGCCCTGCTGCTGGCCGTGCTGTGGCCGCAGACCTGACCGGAGGTGCCGATGTTTGCTGAACTGATCGCCCGCGCCTGCAGCGCGGCCATCCATGTAGTGACCGGCGCACGCGCGCTGTGGGTTGGCTGCGCGCCGTCCAGCGAGCACCGCGTCTACTACGGCAACCATGCCAGTCATGGTGATTTCGTGCTGATCTGGTCGTCGATGCCGCCGGCGCTGCGGCGCCAGGTGCGGCCGGTCGCCGCCGCCGAGTATTGGCAGCGCGATGGTCTGCGTCGCTATCTGATCGACGCGGTGTTCAATGGCGTGCTGGTGGAGCGTGAGGCGGGCAACCGCCATCAGGATCCGTTGCAGGTGCTGCGTGATGCGGTGGATGAGGGCTGTTCGTTGATCCTGTTTCCGGAAGGCACGCGCAACATCGGTGATGAGCCGCTGCTGCCGTTCAAGAGCGGCATCTACCACCTGGCCCGGCAACGCCCGGAGCTGGAGTTCGTGCCGGTGTGGATCGACAACCTCAAGCGGGTGATGCCGAAGGGGCGTTTCCTGCCGCTGCCGCTGCTGTGCACGGCAACCTTCGGTACGCCGCTGCGGCTGCAGGCCGATGAGGACAAGGCGGCGTTCCTGGCACGCAGCCGGCAGGCGCTGCTGGCCCTGGCCCCGAACGGAGGCCGTGCATGAGCTTCATGATCGATGTGTCCGGCGATCTTGCCGCGCGCAGCGTGGGCCAGCAGACCGGCCTGCTGTTCGCGGGCGTAGGTGCCGTGCTGGTGCTGGCCACGCTGGTGTCCGAAACCCTGCGCTGGCGCCAGCGTGGACAACCCAGCGCGGTAATCGCCAACCTGGTCTCGCGCATCCGCGCGTGGTGGGTGATGGCGATCGTGGTGGGGTTGGCGCTGTTCTTCGGGCGCGCCGGAGTGATCGTGCTGTTCGCGATCATCTCGCTGTTCGCACTGCGCGAATTCATCACCTTGGCGCCGACACGATCGGGCGACTACTACGCGTTGCTGGCCGCGTTCTACATCGTGCTGCCGTGGCAGTACTACCTGGTGTGGATCGACTGGTATGGCATGTACACGCTGTTGATCCCGGTGTACGCGTTCCTGTTCCTGCCGATCCTGGCCACCATCGGTGGTGATACCACCCACTACCTGGAGCGCACGTCGAAGGTGCAGTGGGGCTTGATGATCTGCGTGTTCTGCATCTCGCACGTGCCCCTGCTGCTGAACCTGCGCGTGCCGGGCTACGATCCGGCGCGCAACGTGCTGCTGTTCGCCTTCCTGGTGATCGTGGTGCAGTCGTCGGACGTGCTGCAGTACATCTGGGGCAAGCTGCTGGGCAAGCACCTGATCGCGCCGAAGCTGTCGCCGTCGAAGACGGTGGAAGGCTTCGTCGGCGGCGTGCTCTGTGCCAGCGCGTTGGGCGCCGCGCTCTGGTGGATCACCCCGTTCACGCCGCTGCAGGCGTTCGGCCTGTCGCTGCTGATCAACCTGATGGGGTTCTGGGGCGGCTTGGTGATGTCGGCGATCAAGCGCGACCGCGGCATCAAGGACTGGGGCAACATGATCGAGGGCCATGGCGGCATGCTCGATCGGCTGGATTCAGTGTGCTTCGCCGCGCCGGTGTTCTTCCACGTGGTGCGTTACTACTGGAAGGCGGGTGGCGGCGGGTGATTCCGCTGGCGGGCCATCCACGCATGGCGTGGATCTACCGGGCACGCGCTTACGCGCTGATGCCGTATTCCTTCAGTTTCTTGCGCAGGGTGGCGCGGTGGATGCCCAGCATCGCCGCTGCGCGGCTCTGGTTGCCTTCGCAGTGGTTGAGCACTTCCACGAACAGTGGAATCTCCATCTCGCGCAGCACGATCTCGTAGACATCGTCCGCATCGGAGCCATCGAGGTCGCGCAGGTAACGGCGCACGGACTGGGCCACATGTTCGCGCAGCGGTGGCCGGGCAGCGCCACGACTGTTGTCAGGACGAGAAAGGACAGCGTTCAAGGGGGTTCCCGATCTGGTTGGTCCATGCACGCGGGGCGCCGGACCGGATGAGGTGATGGCGGTCAGTCTAGCGCGAGCGTGCCCGACCTGCCACGGCCGGACGGTCAGGCCCAGGTCAAAGGAACTCGAAGGTGAATGCGACCGTGGATGCGGCAGGCTCCTGCACGCGGAAGGCGATGCGTGCGCTTTGGCCCGGTTCCAGAGGGGCCGCCCCCGGGTTTTCGCCGAGGTACTGCGCTGGTGCGAACACGCCGGTGCCGATCACACGACCATCGGCATCGGACAGCGACAGGCGCAGGTCCGGCCATGCCTGCGGCCAGCGCGCGTCGTTGCGGATGCTGGCCTGGATCTGCAGCACGCCGGGCTGGGCCGGCAACGGGCGGATTTCACGGCTGGTCATGGTCAATGCAGTGGGTTCGCGCCAGGCGGGCAGCTCGCAGCGCAGCACGCTGCACAACGCACCGATCCACGGCCGGGTACCGGCATCGGCGGCCAGCCGTGCACGATCGGCAAGCACGCTTTGCAGCAACAGCAGCAGCGCCAACCCGGCCACCAGCAGCCAATGCCAGCGTGGGGTGGGCAGCGCCCGCGGGCGTACGCCGAGGAAGCTGGGCGCATCGGCGACACCGGCAACGATGCCGGATGTGGCCGTGAGGACCGGTTCGATGACGGGATCATCGGTGGCCCGCGCTGCTGTTTCCGGTCCCGCCACGACCTCCGTTGCCGGGTCGATGTCGTCGATCACCGGCGCTGCATCGGTAGGTACCGGTTCGCGCGGTTCGCTGGCTTCAGGCGCGGCCGCTCGCTCCTGCGCGGTGCGCAGGAACGTGGCCAGGGGACGGCGCGGTGGGTGCGGCTCGGACATGCTCAGGGCGCGGGCTCGGATCCAGCGGTCATTCAACCACGATCAGGCGCGACGCACGCCGGTAATGCGCATCCAGTCGCCATCCTGGGTGGCCTGGAGGTCGTCGAACCACGTTGCGTAGCGCTGCAGCAGTTCGTCTTCCTGGCCATGCAGGATGCCCGACAGGGCGATGCGACCGCCGCTGGCGACGCGGGCGGCCAGCAGTTCGGCCAGTGCATCCAATGCGGAGGCCAGGATGTTGGCGACCACGATCGGGTAGGTAGCGACCGGTTCGTCCTGCGGCAGGTACACCTGCATGCGTGCCTGTTCGCCGTTGCGTTCGGCATTGTCGGCGGTGGCGATCAACGCCTGCGGGTCGTTGTCCACGCCGATGGCCTGGGCGGCACCGAGCTTCAGCGCGGCCAGGGCGAGAATGCCCGAACCACAGCCGAAGTCGAGCACGCGCTGGCCCTGCAGCTGGCCATCAACGGCCAACTGGTCCAGCCAGCGCAAGCACAGCGCGGTGGTCGGGTGGGTGCCCGAGCCGAAGGCCAGGCCCGGGTCGAGGCGCACGATGGCGGCGTCGGCGGCCTGCGCGGCTTCCGGCAGCTCGTGGTTCCACGGCACGATCCAGGTACGGCTGCCGAAGTCCATGGGCTGGAACTGGTCCAGCCACGCGCGCTCCCAGTCTTCGTCTTCCACGGCGCGGAAGCTGCCATTGCTCCAGTCCAGCTCCGGGTCGAAGGCTTCCAGCGCGGCCAGCAGCAGCAAGGCGTTGCTGTCGGCCGGGAACAGCGCGCTGAGCACCAGGGTGTCCCACAGCGGGGTCTCGCCCACGCCGGGTTCGAGGATGGCCTGCTCGTTGCTGGTGTCGGCTTCGGCATCAAGCAGGGTCACCGCCAGCGCGCCCACATCCTCCAGCGCATTCTCATAGCGGGGCTGGGTGGCTTCGGTGCAACGCAGGGTCAGTTCCAGGAACGGCATGGCGGTGAGGGCAATCGCGGGAAAGGGGGCCATGCTAGACCATCAGGCCGTCTCCGTATGCCTTGAGATGAACGAAGCCGATTCAGACAGGCCTCACGGGCCTTGCTAAACTCGGCGCTTTCCTGTGCGCCGTACAACCGCCCGTTGCCGATGGCCTTCGCCCCGACCCTGAAAACCTGGTTGCTCGTCCTGCCGGCCGTGGCCGTGCTTGGCGTGGCCGGCTATCGGGCCACGGGCCACAACCTGGACACGAACACGCGCGTCGATGTGCCGCTGGCAGCCCAGGGCAGCGATTCGCAGGGAGCGCTGGCACCGGTAATGCCGGAAGCCCTGGAACGCCGCCTCGCTGCGTTCGAACGTGGTGCCGCGCTGCCTTCGGGCCTGCCGCTGGATATCCGTGCCGACATCGAAGGTGCCACCGATCTGTACGCCTACGCGCAGCGCCTGCGTGTGCAGGCCGACCAGGGCAACCACGAGGCGCGCTGGATGCTCAGCCGGGTCTACGACTATTGTGCGCAGTACGCGGTCGATCCAGGTGGCTATCGCCTGGACAATAACGTGCTGTCCGGCCTCGGCCTGAGTGCTGCACCGGAGATGGTAGAGGCGCGCGAACGGGTGGCGCAGCGTTGCGGGGGCTTCGTGCCTGGCGACAAGCTGGGGCCGGCACTGGTGCTCGGCGAACGTCGTCGTGCGGCCCAGCAGGGCAACCTGGCGGCCGAAGCGGCGCTGTTTGCCGAAGGTGAGCCGCTGCACGACAGCGAGCAGTATCGCCGCGATCTGGTTGAACGCGTACGTACCTCGCGCGATCCGGAGGCGTACATGGCGATCGCGCCGGGCATGGGGTTGCGCGCGGCTGGCGACAAGGCGTTGACCGGCATGGTGGCCGGTGAACAGCTCAGTGAACTGGCATGGCGGGTTGCGGCCTGCGAACTCGGTCTTCCCTGTGGAGCCGACAGCGTGCTGGTCAACAGTTTTTGTGCGAATGGAGGGATCTGTTCGCCGGATGGAACGCAGGACTTCCGTGAATTTGTGTATGACGCCGCGGTTTCGCGGCAAGGTGCGGGGAAAATGAAGGAATGGATCAAGCGATTGATTGGAACGAGGGACGGGCGATGAACTACCGTCGATTCCTGCATGGGGCCAAGTTCTGGTTCTGGGTGGTGTTGTTCGTGGCGTACTCGGCCGGTGCCGTGGGCCTGCTGATGATCGATACCTACGAGGACCGCTACCGGCGTCTGTCGAAGGTGGAATTGACCTCGGTGAAGGCACAGGAAGACGTGCGTCGTGCCGGTGCCAGCCAGGTTGCCGCCGTTTACCGCGCGCAGAGTGGCGTGCCGTTCTCGTCGTTGCCGGCCGGCAGCACCTTCCAGGTGGTGTGGCCGGATGGGTCCAGCGAGACCATGGTGATCGTCGATCCGACCTCGCCGAACGGCGTGCGTCCTCTGGCGAACTCGCAGATTCCGGCGACCGCGGCCGACGCGCGCTGACGCCACGCCGGTAGCGCCGGGCCATGCCCGGTGGGTGGGCGGTGGCGATGGAAGGCCGCCGGGCATGGCCCGGCGCTACCGTAAAAACGCAAAAAGGGCGGGGAAATCCCCGCCCTTTTCGTGTCCGGCGATGGCACTCTGCCGATCAGGTCAACGCGATCGGCTTGCTCTTGCGCTCGGCAAGGCGCTTTTCCAGATAGTGGATGTTCTGCCCACCGGCCTGGAAGCCCTTGTCACGCATGATCCGCTGCTGCAGGGCGATGTTGGTCTTGATGCCATCGACCACCATCTCGCTCAGCGCCACGCGCTTGCGGGCGATGGCGGTCTCGCGGTCCGGACCGTGCACGATCAGCTTTCCGATCATCGAGTCGTAGTTCGACGGCACGCGGTAGCCACTGTAGATGTGGGTATCGACGCGCACGCCGGGACCACCCGGTGCGTGGAAGCCGGTGATGGTGCCCGGGCTCGGTACGAAGGTTTCGGCGTCTTCGGCATTGATGCGGCACTCGATCGCGTGACCGGTCAGCACCACATCGCTCTGCTTGATCGACAGCTTCTGGCCGGCAGCGATCTTCAGCTGTTCGGCGACCAGGTCGATACCGGTGACCATCTCGGTGACCGGATGTTCCACCTGGATGCGGGTGTTCATTTCGATGAAGTAGAAGCGACCGTCTTCGTACAGGAACTCGAAGGTGCCGGCGCCGCGGTAGCCGATGCGGATGCAGGCTTCCACGCACACCTTGCCGATCTGCTCGCGCTGCTCGGTGGTTATGCCCGGTGCCGGTGCTTCCTCGACCACCTTCTGGTGACGACGCTGCATCGAGCAGTCGCGCTCGCCGAGGTGGATGGCGTTGCCCTGGCCGTCGGCCAGCACCTGGATCTCCACGTGGCGCGGGTTCTCCAGGAACTGCTCCATGTAGACCTCGCCATTGCCGAACGCGGCCTTGGCCTCGCTCTTGGTGGTTTCGATGGAAGTCTTCAGGGAAGCTTCGGCGTGCACCACGCGCATGCCGCGGCCACCGCCGCCGCCGGCCGCCTTGATGATGACCGGGTAGCCGATCTCACGGGCGATCTTGGTGTTGGCGACGATGTCGTCGCCGAGAGGGCCGCCTGAACCGGGCACGCACGGCACACCGGCCGACTTCATGGCGCGGATCGCTTCGACCTTGTCGCCCATCAGGCGGATGGTGTCTGCTTTCGGGCCGATGAAGATGAAGCCGGACTCTTCCACGCGCTCGGCGAAGTTGGCGTTCTCGGACAGGAAGCCATAACCGGGGTGGATGGCCTGGGCGTCGGTGACCTCGGCCGCGGCGATCAACGCCGGGATGTTGAGGTAGCTTTCCGCCGACGCCGCCGGGCCGATGCAGACCGATTCATCGGCCATGGCCACGTGCTTGAGATTGCGGTCGACCGTGGAGTGCACGGCCACCGTGCGGATGCCCAGGGTGTTGCACGCGCGCAGGATGCGCAGCGCGATTTCCCCTCGGTTGGCGATGACGACTTTGTCGAGCATGGCAGCCGCCCCTTAGCCGATCACGAACAGCGGCTGGTCGAATTCCACCGGCTGGCCGTTCTCGCCGAGGATGGCGACGATGGTGCCCGACGCATCGGCTTCGATCGGGTTGAACATCTTCATCGCTTCGATGATGGCCAGGGTCTCGCCGGCCTTGACCTGCTGGCCGATGCTGACGAACGCCGGCTTGTCCGGTGCGGACGAGGCGTAGAAGGTGCCGACCATCGGCGAGCGCAGCACGTGGCCTTCCGGCAGTGCGTTGCCCGGCTTGGCGGTGCCGCCGGTGGAGGCTTCGGTCGGCGACTGCATCGGCATGGCCGGGGTGGCCGGCTGGGCAGCGGCTGGAGCGGCCATCATCATCTGCGGCGGGGCCTGCATCATGCCGTAGCCGGATACCGGAGCGCGCGACAGGCGCACCGACTCTTCGCCTTCCTTGATTTCGATTTCAGCCAGGTTCGACTCTTCCAGCAGGTCGATCAGCTTCTTGATTTTGCGGAGATCCATGGTGGCCTCTTTGCTCTTTGATGTCAGTGTGGTGGGAAGCGCGTTGCGCTCGGGTCAAAGCAGTTCGTAGAAGTCGCGCAGCTGCCGGGTGCGGTCGCGCGCGAGGGTGATCAGGCAGCGCATCTGTGCGCCATTGCGCGCGGTGCCGTCGGAATTGAGGGCGTACACCGCCTGGCAGTCGTGGTCGCGCAGCTGCATCCATGCGCGCTGGGCCAGCACCAGTTCCTGTTCGGCGTTGCCGCAGTAGCTGCAGTTGCCGCCGTTGGCCGGCGTGCGCAGCTGCCTGCGTGCCTGGGCGTAGACGGTGTTGAGTTCGACGTCGGCGGCCGCTGCCACGTCCGAGGCGCACAGGTCGCTCTCCATCGTGGTGGTCGGGTGCGCGCAGTCGATGCCCTCGTCCTTGCGGTCGAACGCGCTGGCAGCGCCGCACAGGCCGGCCCACAGCACTACGCTGGCGAGGACGCGCGACAGGCTCATGATGCGGCGGCGGCCTGCACGCGTGCCAATGCCGCGTCCATCGCATAACGGTAACTGTCGGCACCGAAGCCACACACCACGCCAACCGCCTTGTCGCTGAAATAGCTGTGCTGGCGGAAGGGCTCGCGGGTATGCGGGTTGGACAGGTGGATCTCGATGAACGGCACCGCCACCGCCGCCAGCGCATCGCGCAGGGCAACGGAGGTATGCGTGAAGGCGGCCGGGTTGATCAGGATGAAGGCGGTTCCGTCGGTGCGTGCGGCCTGTACACGATCCACCAGGACGTGCTCGGCGTTGGACTGCAGGCTCTCCAGCGCATGACCTGCGGCAGCGGCCTGGGCGGCCAGCGCCTGGTCGATGTCGGCCAGCGTGGTGTGGCCGTAGACCTCCGGCTCGCGGCTGCCGAGCAGGTTGAGGTTGGGGCCATGCAGGACCAGCAGCTTCGCCATGGGATCCGATTGACGGGAAAGGGCGGCAGTCTGGCGGAAGCTGAGGATGCTGTCCAGTTCGGCGAAATTAGTGGTGTTTAAAGCGATCGTTTGAAAAGGCCGTACGCCGCATGTCTGCTCACTATAGACAGTGGAAACTGCGCGTGCCGACCATCCCTCAGCCCCGGAGACTGCAGCCGGGCCGCATTACGTTCGACACTGCGGAGGTTGCCACGGCATTCCTACACTGCGCCTATCCGCCATGTCGGCGTTCATGGATGCCCGCCTTGCCTACCTCCCTGCGATTGCCCGCACTGCTGCTGGCAATGCTGCCTTTGAATGCGCTGGCTGCCGAACAATGGATCGTTGCCACCGACCTGTGGGGCAACAGCAACTACCAGACCCTGCATCTGGACGTGCAGGGCGGGCGTATCGCCGGCCGGCTGGACGCCGACCCGGTTACCGGCACCCTGAGCGCGGGACAGATGGTGTTCACCGCCACCGACAGCCAGGGCCAGCGCTACCAGTTCGACGGGCGCATTGACGGTGCGCGGATGCAGGGACAGAGCGATCAGCCGGACACCAACAACCGCGAGGCGCGTGCCGTCCACGCCTTCAGCGCCTGGAAAGTACCGGCGCGGGGCTCGACCGCACCTCAGCGCCATGTGTTCACGCCGACCGACTATTCCAATACCTTCAGCGCCGACCGCGCGCCGGTGCTGGTGATCTGGCCAGGCGACTCGGTACAGACCCGCACGCTGGACTCTGGCGGCGTGGACGAGAAGGGCGTCACCCGCGCGCTGTTCGGCAATCCACAGGTCGGGCCGTTCTTCGTGGTCGGCGCCGAACCCGGCGACACGCTGGCGATCACGCTCACCTCGTTGAAGCTCAACCGTGACTACGCCGACAGCCTGGATGGCCTGGTGGGGCGCTTGAAGACGCCGAGGGTGGCAGCCGAAGCCAGCGGGCTGGGCAAGCCGGTGCGCTGGCAGCTGGACCGCAGCAGTGGCGTCGCGCGTCCGCAGGGCGCGAGTGGTGGCCTGCGGCATTTCGAAGTGCCGGTGAAGCCGATGCTCGGCGGCCTGGCGCTGGCGCCGGGCTTCGGCTATCCGCCGTTCTCCACCGGCGATACCGCCGATTTCGGCGGCAACATGGATTTCAACGCCGTGGTGGAAGGCAATACGGTCTACCTGCCCGTGCAGCAGCCTGGCGCGCTGATGTACCTGGGTGATGGCCACGCGCTCCAGGGCGATGGCGAAACCACGCAGTGGGCGCTGGAGACGTCGCTGGATGTGGAGGTGAAGGTCGAGCTGCTGAAGCAGCACGCGATCGCAACGCCGCGGGTGGAATCGGCAACGCAGATCATGACCTTGGGCCAGGGCGGCTCCAGCGACGATGCGCTGCGCATCGCCACCTCGGGCATGCTGCAGTGGCTGCGCCAGGCCTATGGATTGACGTTGTCCGAGGCGACCCAGGTGCTGGGCGTGGCGGTGCAGTACCAGGTGGCCAACCTTGCCGGGCGCAGTGTTGGCGTGGCGGCGAAGCTGGACAAGGTGGTGTTGCAGGGGTTGAAGTTGCAGACGACAGCGGCACCGGCGCCGCACGCTGCCAAGTGACCGTTGCCCTGTTGGCAGCTTGGGAAGGCGTTTCAACCAGGAGTCCGTGATGAGTGCCGACGCCATCCAGAACCGCCGCGCCGCCTTCAGGGCGCTTCATGCATCCGGTTGCTTCCTGCTGCCCAATCCATGGGACGTGGGCAGTGCGGTGGCGCTGGCGCGGCTGGGGGCCAAGGCACTGGCCACCACCAGCTCCGGCCATGCCTGGGCCCATGGTCAGCCTGATGGGGCGATGGGGCGCAGCGAGATTCTGGCCCACCTGCAGGCGATGGTGACGGCGACTGACCTACCGGTGAACGCCGACTTCGAAGATGGTTTTGGCCGCAGCCCGGAGGCGGTGCACGAGAGCGTGTCGATGGCGATCGCTACCGGTGTCGCCGGCCTATCGATCGAGGATTCCAGCGGCGATGCGGACCATCCGCTGCGCAGCATCGAAGACAGCGTGGCCCGGCTGCAGGCCGCGCGCCGTGCCATTGATGAAAGCGGGCACGACGTGATGCTGGTGGGGCGCGCGGAAAACTTCTTCGTCGGGCGACCCGATCTGGACGATACATTGGCCCGCATCCGCGCCTATGCGCAGGCGGGTGCCGACTGTCTGTACGCGCCAGGCATCCGGACCGCAGAGCAGATCCGCGCCGTGGTGGAGGCCGCTGCTGGTAAGCCGGTCAACCTGCTGATCAGTTCGCCCGGGCAGATGACGCTGCAGCAGGCGGCCAGCCTGGGCGTGCGCCGGGTCAGTGTCGGCGGTGCGCTGGCCCGCAGCGCGTGGTCCGGCTTTCTCGAAGCCTCCCGGCAGATGCTTGCCAGTGGATCATTCGATGCGCTGCCGGCCACCCCGTCCGGTGCCGAGCTCAACGGGTTGTTCAAGCCCTAGGTGCGTGCAGGCTAGTGTGGCGGTGTCGGCGGGGCGGCCGTCCTGCCGAGCGCTTCGCGCACCGCGCGCTGCAGGCCCTGCACATGGAACGGTTTGGCCAGGAAGGGTGCGCGCCGATGCCGGACCGGCACCAGCTGGTCGTATACCGCTGAAGCGAAAAGGTAGGGGATGCCCAGTTCGAGCAGCCGATCGGCCACAGGAAATACCACGCCATCACGAAGTTCCACGTCCAGCACGGCGCCATCGAAGTGGCCAGTGTCGAGCATGCCCAATGCCTCGAAGACGCTGTTGGCGTGGGCGATTTCGTTGCCTTCGTCGGTCAGGGCCTGTTCCATCAGATCTGCCAGATCGAGCTGGTCTTCCACAAGGAGCAGGCGGGGTAGTGGTGCGGGTCGTTCGTTGTTGCTCTGCATGGTGTGTTGTCGTGCGAATGCTGCGTTGGTTCGGCAAGCATCCGCTTACCGGCATCAAGGCCGTGGCAGCCCGGTGTGGCTGTGATGTGCACAACAGCGACCGCAGCGCGCAACAGCATTCCACCGATGGTGCTGGTGCTGGCTGCAATCGTAGTTACCATTGGTAACTAGTGAACAGCAGAGCCTCATCATGCATACCCATATCGTCGTGGCACATCCTGAACCGGCCTCGCTCACCCACGCGGTCGCCGCGCGGATCGGTGAGGCCATCGCCAACGCCGATGCCGGCAATACGGTCACCTCGGTGGATCTGATGGCCGAAGGCTTCGATCCACGTTTCAACGCCCAGGACCACGCGTTCTTCCGCAGGACCACGACGCTGCCGGCCGATGTCGCCGCCGAGCACGCTCGGCTGGATGCGGCCGATGCGCTGGTGCTGGTCTACCCGCTCTACTGGTGGTCGTTCCCAGCGCTGCTGAAGGGCTGGATTGATCGTGTCTTCACCCAGGGCTGGGCCTATGACGAAGGTGCCGATGGCAAGGTGGAAAAGAAGCTGCAGCGGCTGCAGGTGCATCTGGTAGGTCTGGGCGGCGCCGGCCAGCAGATGATCGACCGGCGTGGCTATGGCGCGGCGATGAAGACCCAGATCGACCAGGGCATCTTCGACTACTGCGGCGCGCCGGTGCTGTCCTCCACGCTGCTGCTGGACGCCGACAGCGGCATGGCCGAAGCGCATCTGCAGACGGCAGTGGACATCGGACGTAAGATCGGAACCCCCGCGCCCTGACGATCTCCCTTGCCTTCCAGACCCGCCGCGCCCGAGCCCCGTCGCCGCCTGACCCGTGAACAGCGCGCCCGGCAGCTGCTGGACGTGGCGTGGGCGCTGGTCGGCGAAGAGGGCACCGATGCGCTGACCCTGGCCCGCCTGGCCGAGGCGGCCGGTGTGACCAAGCCGCTGGCCTACGACCACTTCGAAACACGCAACGGTCTGCTGGCCGCGCTGTATGCCGACTATGACCACAAGCAGACCGTGGTCTTCGATGAGCGCATCGGCAGTGCGAAGGCCCGGTTGAAGGATCGCGCGCATGCCATCGCCTCGGGCTACATCGATTGCGTGCTGTCGCAGGGCAGCGAGATCCAGGACATTCTCGCCGCGCTGGCCGGATCACCGGAACTGCGTGCGGTACGCCGTTGCTATCAGCAGGATTTCATCGACAAGTGCGCGCAGTGGCTCGGCCCGTTCGCAGCGGGTGAGGCCGTGCCGGCTACCGGGCTGTGGGCCATTCTCGGTGCCGCCGAAACCCTGTCTGAAGCGGTTGCGGCCGGTGCGGTGGAACACACGGCCGCCGAGGCCGAGCTGGAGCGCGTGATCGTCGCCATCGTCAAGCGTGGCAGCTGAATCGTGTGGGCGAAGCGGCCTAGAGTTGCTCGACGCTGACTGATGGCAGTGGCACGTCACGCGGCAGGTCCGGCAACAGCTGTCGCAGCAGCTCCGGCATTGCCTGCATGGCGGCACCATCGATGTAGCGCCACTGCGTACCACCGACCTGCCGGATGGCGACCATGAAGGTGAGGCTTTTCACTGTCTGTGCGTCGGCGGTGAATACCGTGGTCCGCGGCACGAAGCAGACTTCTTCGTCGCCGGCAGCGTAGGTGCGGGTCGGTTCGCCGACATCATCGCTGATGACCTTCAGGCCCATGTCGCCGAGTGCCTTCATTGCATCGCGCGTGGCCTTCGCATACGCCTCGTCGCCGCCAGCGAAACGCTTCACGCTGGGATGGGTGCGCGCGATCATGGCATCGGTATCGCCGCGCGCGAAGGTGGAGAGCAGAGAACGCAGATCCTGCTGCAGCGCGCCGGTCTCGGCAGGGCTGAGTTCGCCGGCATGGGTGACTGCAGCGGCGAACATGCAGGACAGCGCAAGCATCCAGCACAACAGTCGTCGATCCATCGGTGGGGGTACTCCTTCGGGCGCTGGACTATAGAGCGCATTGCCCGTGGTGTCTGCCCTGCCTGCCGGTCACGCGGGTTGGACGTCGGCCATTCCGGCGCTTCCGGCGCTGGCGAAGCCTGCATCAAGCTGCGCACGCACCTGCTCATCGCGCGACGCACGGGAATCAGCACCCAGCACCACGGTGATCAGGCGCAGTGGCAGGGCGTGCCCAGCGCACCTGCGACGGGCGGTGGCTGCCAGGCAGAAGCCGGCCGCCTGGGTGTAACCGGTCTTCAATCCATCCACGCCGTCTTCGCCCAGCAGGGCATTCTGGTTGGCCTTGTGCAGGGTGCGGTGCACGAAGCTGTGCTGTGCGGTGATCGCCAGCAGATCGGGGTAGCGGCCAAGCACCTGCGCGGCCAATATCGCCATGTCGCGTGCGGTCGACAGATGCCCCGGGGTAGTGATGCCGGACACGGAAATGAAGTGCGTATCGTGCAGGCCCAGCGCTCGCGCCTGATCGTTCATGTGCTGCGCGAACGCCGCGTGCGATCCGGCCAGGTGACGGGCCAGGGCGAGCGCGGCATCGTTGCCGGAGACCACCATCAGGCCCTCCAGCAGTCTGCCGAGGACGATGCTTTCGCCGGGCACCAGGCCCATCCGTGTTTCATCGTCGGCCACCTCGTGCACGTCGCGCGGGTCGATGGTGATCGTGTCCGACCACGAACCTCCCGACTGCGCGAGCAGGTCATACGCGGTGTAGGCGGTCATCAGCTTGGTCAGCGAAGCCGGTGGTCGTCGCAGATCCGCGTGCTGCTGCTGCAGGATGTCGAGCGAGACGGCATCGATCGTGATCGATGAGACGGGCGGGCGAGGGGCGTGCGATGAGGACATGATCGCGCAAGCGTAGCCGGAACTACGCATGCCGTGGGCATTGCCTGCACATCCTGCGAATACTCGCCACGCGATCCTGTGGAAATGGATTCCGACATCCGCATCGATGGCCGCGTGTTCGCCTACGTCTTTCCCTGTGCCTGGGAGGACTACGCGAAGATCGGCTTCTCGCGCGATCCGCTGGGCCGGATCAGTGCGCTGCATCGGCGCTGGTTCGAGTTCTTCGATCTGGAAGCAGGCGCGCTGGTCGAGGCGGAATCAGAGCGGGATGCGCGTGACCTGGAACTGCAGTTGCGCCGGCCCTTCAAGCTGCATCGTGCGCCGGCACCGATGACGGTGCAGGAGAAGGCCGGTGGGCGCACCGAATGGGTGCGCGGGGCCAACGCCGCATTGGCCGAGGCTGTGCAAGCGCTGGCGCAGCAGGGCTATCACACCTATCCGCTGCGGCTGTGGCTGCGGGCTGCGATGGTCCAGCGCCTGGACCGGCTGCATGACTGGGCCGCAGTGCAGGTGCCGGAAGAGGAAAGCCTGCGTTCGCCCGTCGGCGTGGCCGCACTGCGCGACGCCATCGATGCGTATCGCGCGCTCGCTATCGATCCGCAGCCGTGGTTGCCCGAGCACCTGCAGCACGGGTGGTGACACTGCCCGGGGCGGCCGGGGGGTTGCCCGGACGTGGTGCCCGGCGTGCATCGGGCGCTGCGGGAACGGGACTGGCCAGGCGCTGGGCCAGGGCAACGTTGGTCACATGACCCTGCAGGAACAACAGACCGCTGAAGATGTTCATGATCGTGCCTCCACTTGAGTGGAATGCACGATACGGGCAGCATGAGGGTGCAAAAAGCGACATTTTCGCAAGGTCGACTTGAGAGGAATTCAAGGCTTATGTCCCGCCCACCGCTGCATGCCCTGCAGGGTTTCGTCGCTGCCGCACGCCTGGGCAACCTGTCCCGCGCTGCCGCGTCGATGAATCTGACGGTCAGTGCGCTCAGCCATCAGATGCGCCAGCTCGAGGAACGCCTGGGCCAGCCGCTGCTGATACGGCAGGCACGCGGTGTTGCCTTGACCCTGGAAGGGCAGCGCCTGCTGGATCAGATCGGCCCCCACCTGGATGCGATCAACGAAGCCTTCCAGCCCTACGCCGCGCGACCGGAGCATGTGCTCACCCTCAGCGCCGTGCCGTCGATGGCCAGCGCCTGGCTGGTGCCACGCCTGGGCAACTTCGTGGCGGCGCATCCGCAGATCGAAATCAATCTGCAGTCGAGCGAGCGACTGATCGACTTCGACCGGCAACTGCAGTTCGATGCAGCGCTGCGGCTGGGCAGCGGACAATGGCCGGGGCTGGTGGTGGAACCGTTGTTCGACGAATGGCTGCTGCCCATGGCCAGCCCGGCACTGATCGAGCGCATGGGCGGCATCGGCCACCTGCCGTTGGCACAGTGGCCGCTGCTGGGAGACCCCGACGGCGCGTGGGGTGCATGGTTCGCGCTGACCGGGCAGCGCCCGCCGGCGCGGTACGTGGCGGTGCTGGATGATTCCGAAGCCCACCATCGCGCCGCACTGGATGGCGTCGGTGTTGCCCTGGGGCGGGTGACGCGGGCGCGGCTGCTGCTGGATTCCGGCCAGTTGGTTGCGTTGTCGGACCGGCGCCTGAAAACTGCATGGCCGCATTGGCTGGTGTATCCGCAGCGCTCGGTGCGGCACCGTGGTTTCCTGGCCTTCCGCGAATGGTTGCACGCCCAGGCGGCCGAGCATGTGCGGCACATGCAGGCCGCAGACGCGGGGTAGCGCCACGCGGGCAGGCGCGACGCCATGGAGTGTGCGTCACCGCAACAGCGTGACTGCCCGCCCGGCACGCGCGAAGGCCTCGTCCAGCAGCGGCCCGGCCTTGATCGCCTGCACTTCCGCGAACAGCGCCTGCAACGCCGCTGCGGGTCGTGCGATGGGTGCGGCAACCGCTTGCTGGATGACGGTGAAGCGATCGGCCAGCACGCGATGGCCGGGATGTGCCTGCGCCCAGGCCAGCAGGGGCTGGCGTACGCCGGCCGCTGCATCCAGCCGCTGCTGGTCGAACAGGGTGATGGCCGCGGCCGAGGTGTCGGCACGTTCAATCGTCGCGTGCCGCAGCTCACGGCTGAGGAACAGATCGTAGGCGGCGCCGCGTCCCACCGCGATGCGCAGCCCGTTGCGATCAAGGTCTGCAACCCGTTGCGCTGGACTGTCATCGCGCACCAGATAGGTGCCTTCGATCTCCACGTACGGCGCGCTGAAGGCAATGCGGTCGGCACGTGCCGGGTCCACCGCCAAGAAGGCCAGATCCCATGCATCGTCGCTCGCCGCTGCAACCACCGACGCGGCCGCGTCATGGCAACTGAAGCGTACCTGCACACCCAGCCGCTGTGCCAGCGCGGTGGCCAGTTCCACCGACGGCCCATGTGGTGAATTGGCGTCGCCCTGGGCCAGCACCGGGTTGCCCAGGTTGATGGCAACGCGCAGGTGGCCGAGCGGGGCCAAAGCATGACGATGGTCGGCCAGGGACATGGGCGTTTCCAGGAGGGTGGCGGGCTGTCCAGCATGCCAGTCGTGGCTGTAGCGTGTAGTGCACAGGGCTGCGATGCTGCCTTTCATCCGCCTGCACGCCGAGCACGATCACCATGAATCCCATCCTGCATGTTGAAGTTCCGGTCGCCGATCTCGAACGCGCCGTGGCGTTCTACGAGCACTGGCTGCAGGTGCGCATCGAAGCGCCGATCGACCTGCATGACTGCCGGATGGCCTACCTGTCGTTCAACGACGACGCCGCAGGTGCCAGCATGGCGCTGGTGCACGGCGCCGACTACCTGCCGTCGGAGCAGGGTCCGCGCATCTACCTGGGCGTGGACGATGTGGATCGCAGCCTGCAGCGTGCCCTGCAGGCCGGCGCGGTGCTGTGCTTTGGCCCGGCCGTGGCCGGTGGCTGGCGGGTGGCCGAGATCCGCGACAGCGAGGGCAACCGGATCGCCCTGCAGGCACCCATCAACCCATAGCCGCAAGGACAGCAGCCGAGCATGGCGCGGCGCTACACGGACGTGGACTGTGATCGCTGCAGCCAGTCGGCGATGGCCGGATCCAAACGCGGATCGTCGGGAAGGCGCATGCCGAAGCCCTGCTGCAGCACCTCGCGCACGTCCTGCACATCCCGCAACGGGCGCTTGGCCGGCGCCTGGCCCAGGCGGTATTCGGTGTAGTTGCCGCTGCCGATGGTGCGCCGCCAATCCGGCCCGGTCAGTGATGCACGCAGTTGGCCGGGGAAGCTCGACTGCGGATGCGTGCACACGTACCAGTTGCCTACCTCGTTGTCGATCGGTGCCGGTGGCTGCAGGTCGAAACGGTACAGCGGCCGCCAGTCGTCACCGGCCTCAGCGGCAAGCATGAAGTCGCCATCGTCCAGGCGCCGCACGCGGTAGCGCTCGTGCGGTGTGTCCTGCACTGCGGTCTCATGCAGGCGCAATGGCACGGTCGGGGTCAGGCTGCCGAAGCCGGTATCGACCAGCCAATCCTCGTCCTGCAGACGCACCCGCAGGAGCAGGTGCGTACGCGCGGTCAGCTCGCCCTCTGCAGCCGACAGCAGCACCCGAGCGCTCAGCGGTCGCGCATCGAAGCCCAAGGCCTGCAGCAGGGCCAGGAACGCGCCATTGAGTTCGAAGCAGTAACCGCCGCGCTGCGCGTGCAGCAGCTTGTGCTGGACGCTGTCCAGGTCGATCGCCACCGCGTCGCGCAGCAGGCTGGTCAGGGTCTCGAACGGCAGCAGGGCGTTGTGGCGCTGCTGCAGCAGGGTCAGCCCGGCCAGGGTGAGCGGGGGCGGGGCACCCAGCTGCAGGCGCTGCAGGTAGCGGGGGACGTCGATGGACATGGCAGGCATCACGGGCAGGGGGCTCCACTGTGATACCGCAACCGGGGTTGAGGTCAAGCGCGCCCCGACGGTGTCATCCCCCGGTCGTCTGCGGCCGGTACAACAGCGACAACTGCCCGCCACTCGTGGCAGGAATCAATCCGGGGCTAAAGTTCTGCTGCAACCGGTCGATACAGGTGCGTCCTTCCGCCTGGAGTCTGTCATGTCGGCCGTCGTTCCCCACCTTCGGTCCCTGCGTAGCCGCGTAGCCGGGTTGCGTTTCCGTTTCCCTGGCCTGCTGCGCTGGTTGCAGCCCCATCGGCTGAGCGTCGCCGACAAGCTCAAGGCGACCCTGCTGGTCTGCAGCCTGGGCCTGGTGGCCATTGCCGCCGTCCATGCCTGGACCAGCCATGCGAGCAAGCAGGCGGCGCGCGATCAGGCCAGCTACCAGCAGGGCAGTGACCGCGTCGCTTCGCTGGCAGCGCGGGTGGCCGAGGCCCGGCGCCTGCAGACCCAGTATGCGCGAAGTTTCGACGATGCCGACCGCAGCCAGTTGCTGGCCACGCAACGGATGTTGAAGCAGGATCTGC
>Ga0256885_1000162_pt1 | contig 20852 bp, 18 predicted proteins | sample MC6MC0493MT_FD_186344 | JGI IMG/M metagenome (GOLD analysis project Ga0256885, IMG submission 186344) | Metatranscriptome of enriched soil aggregate microbial communities from Iowa State University, Ames, United States - MC6-MC0493-MT... | ecosystem: Environmental > Terrestrial > Soil >...
GGGGCATGAGGTCTCCCGCACAATATTGTTAGCATGTTAATTATCATAATGAAATCTGCAATGGGTGACAACGGCGCAGCAACGCCACATGCGCGCAGCGCCGCTGCATTCCGTTAGTGGTTTTCCGACGTTGACAGCCTGCCTTTCGCCGGCATAATGTTAACGTGTTAATTAAAAAGTGGCGGCCATCACCGCCGAGCATGGGACGAGGAGCCGCGATGAGCATCAAGCACTGGATCAACGGGGAGCAGGTCGACAGCCAAGACCGCTTCATTACCTACAACCCGGCCACGGGCGACGCCATCGACGAAGTGGCGTCGGGCGGCCAGGCCGAAATCGACGCCGCCGTGTCCGCCGCGGCGGCCGCCTTTCCCAAATGGGCCAACACGCCCGCCAAGGAACGCGCCCGGCTGATGCGCCGCCTGGGCGAACTGATCGACCAGAACGTGCCCATGCTGGCCGAACTTGAAACGCAGGACACCGGCCTGCCAATTTCACAAACCCGCAAGCAGCTGATTCCGCGCGCCTCCGAGAATTTCAATTTCTTCGCCGAGGTCTGCACGCGCATGAACGGGCATACCTATCCCGTGGACGACCAGATGCTGAACTACACGCTGTACCAGCCCGTGGGCGTGTGCGCGCTGGTGTCGCCGTGGAACGTGCCGTTCATGACGGCCACGTGGAAAACCGCGCCATGCCTGGCGCTGGGCAATACGGCGGTGCTGAAGATGTCTGAACTTTCGCCACTGACGGCAGATCAGCTGGGCCGCCTGGCCCTTGAAGTCGGCATCCCCGCCGGCGTGCTGAACGTGGTGCAGGGCATGGGTGCGACCGCGGGCGACGCGTTGGTGCGCCACCCCGGCGTGCGCGCAATCTCGTTTACCGGCGGCACGGTCACCGGTAAAAAAATCATGGCCAGCGCCGGCGGCATCAAGAAGTTTTCGATGGAGCTGGGCGGCAAATCGCCCGTGTTGATCTTCGATGATGCCGATGTCGACCGCGCGCTGGACGCCGCGTTGTTCACGATCTTTTCGTTGAACGGCGAGCGCTGCACGGCGGGTTCGCGCATCTTCGTGCAGGAAACCATCTATGCCGACTTCGTGCGCAAATTCGCCGCGCGCGCCGAACGGCTGGCGGTGGGTGACCCGATGAATGACGCCACGCATGTGGGCGCGATGATCACGCGCCAGCATTGGGAAAAGGTGACGGGCTACATCCAGCTGGCCGAGCAAGAGGGCGCGCGCATCCTGGCGGGTGGCGCGGGCAAGCCGGCCGGGCTGCCGGCGCATTTATCGGGCGGCAACTTCGTGCGCCCGACCGTGCTGGCCGACGTCGACAACCGCATGCGTTGCGCGCAGGAAGAAATCTTCGGCCCCGTCGCCTGCCTGATCCCGTTCAAGGACGAGGCCGAAGGGCTGGCGCTGGCCAATGATGTCAAATACGGCCTGGCGTCCTACATCTGGACAAGCGACATCGGCCGCGCCCACCGCCTGGCGCGCGGTATCGAAGCCGGCATGGTGTTCATCAACAGCCAGAACGTGCGCGACCTGCGCCAGCCGTTCGGCGGCACCAAGGAATCCGGCACCGGGCGCGAAGGCGGCGAATACAGCTACGAGGTCTTCGCCGAAATCAAGAACGTCTGCGTGTCGATGGGCAGCCACCACATACCGAAATGGGGCGTCTGAGCCCCTGCACCAAGGAGACAACCATCATGGGCAAGCTTGCGCTGGCGGCGAAAGTGACGCATGTGCCGTCGATGTATCTGTCGGAACTTCCCGGCAAGCACCACGGCTGCCGCGAGGCCGCCATCCAGGGCCATCGCGACATCGGCGAGCGCTGCCGCGATCTCGATGTGGATACGATTGTGGTGCTGGACGTGCACTGGCTGGTGAACGCGGGCTATCACGTGAACGCCAATGCGCGCTTTGCGGGCCGCTACACCAGCAACGAACTGCCGCACTTCATCAAGGACATGGACTACGCCTACGGCGGCAACCCTGAACTGGGCCGCCGCATCGCGGAATGCGCCAACGCGGCGGGCGTGGGCACGCGCACGCACGAGATCGACAGCCTGGAACTGGAATACGGCACGCTGGTTCCCATGCGCTACATGAATGGCGACGGCCGATTCAACGTGGTGTCGGTGGCGGCGTGGTGCGCCTGGCATGGCCTGGATGAAAGCCGGCGCTTTGGCGCCGCCTTGCGTCAGGCGATCGAGGCCAGCGATAACCGCGTGGCCGTGCTGGCCAGCGGTTCTTTGTCACATCGGTTCAACGACAACAACAGCCCCGAAGCCGCCATGCACCAGATCAGCCGCGAGTTCCATCGTCAGGTGGATCTGCGGGTGGTCGATCTGTGGCGCCAAGGGGATTGGAAGACGTTCTGCGCCATGCTGCCGGAGTACGCCGAGCTGTGCGTGGGCGAGGGCGGCATGCACGACACGGCGATGCTGCTGGGCTTGATGGGGTGGGACGCTTACGACAAGCCGGTGGAGATCGTCACCGATTACTTCACCAGCTCCGGCACGGGGCAGATCAACGCGATCTTCCCGGTGCCCGGCTGAGTTTCAGCCTTCGTCGGCATCGCGCGATGCCGGCGTATTCCGCTTGATCAGGTCGACCATGGTGTCGACATCGCGGTACAGGCGGTCAAGTAATTCCTTGCCGATCTTGGCTTCGATCTCTTGGTACTTCGCATCCACGTGCGGACGCATCCGGTCGATCAGTTTGTTGCTCTTGGGGGTCAGCGAGATTTCCTGGCGGCGCTGGTCGGCGCTGGAGCGCACGCGCTTGATCAGGCCTTGTTCTTCCATGCCGGCCAGCATGCGGGTCAGGCTGGGGCTAAGAATTTGACAGCTGCGCGCGATCTGGTTCGGTTCCATCGAGCCGACTTCGCTCAAGGTGCGCAACACCCGCCATTGTTGTTCGGTGACGCCGGCCGCGTGCAATACGGGTCGGAAATGCGCCATCAGGGTTTCGCGTGCGTAGAGCAGCAGGTGGGGAAGATTGCGGTGGTGGAAGCTCGGACTCATGGCGGCTATGTTAGCAAGAAGCCACCCGTTTTTTGATCACTGTTTCTTGATCCTGAACGGCTTGCGGCGGGGATGCAACACGGCCCCCGGCGCCGCCGTGACGGGCGGGCTGGGGGCCGGATCAAAGCCGTGAGTTCGGGCCGTAAGTTTAGGCCGGGTTTTGCTGGGCCAGTTCCTGGAGGTCGTCAGGCAAGGTCAAATCAGGCGCGCCTTGCTGCAATTCGCGCAGCGCTTGCAAGGCGTCGTCCTGCTGGTCGTTCTGCATCAGCGACCGGATGTGCGCCACGCGAGCCTCGATATCTTCTTCGCTGAACGCGACGACTTCGGTCGCAGTGGCTTCGGCGGGCTGTGCCGTGCCGGCGGTAGCGGCTTCCGGGGCCGGAGCCACTTGAGCCGCCTGGCTCTGGATGGGCTCGGATGCTGAGCCCGACGCCGATGCAGATATCGAAACGCGCTGGGTGACAGCAGGCGCCGCGGATTTTCCGGCCAGCGCATCGGTCAGGGCGACGGGGGGCGGCGAGCGTTCGGCGCTGGTGCCGACTTCATGCGGGGCGACGAGTTGCGCGTTCAGCTCGGGTGCCTCGGCGCTTTCGCGCATGTCGGTCCAGGCGAACAGGCCAGCCACCATCGCGGCGCACGCCGCGGCAGCCCAGCCGGGGTGCCAGCTGTGGCCCGGGTGCCAGGTTCGGCGCACCGCGGCGTCAAGTTCGGGACTGCTCCCGGGTCTGGGCTTACGGTACAGGGCGCGCAGATCCCGTTCATCGTCTTCATCGAAAGGGGGGCGATAGGTAATGCTCATGCGCGTACTCCTCGCGCATACGCCCGGTGGAAGGACGTATTCGCGTTTGACCTTTCGCTCGTCGCCGCGCCGGTGGTCCGGCGATCTCGTCGGGGCTGGGGTCGTGTTCCGGTTTATGCGGCTTGTGAGAAGCAGGCCGCGCTGCATCCGTCGATTATGCGCGATTTGCGGGATTCCGGCAGGGAATTTCTTCTATTTGCATGATGTAACTTTGGCCCGTCCCTAATACTGAAAGCAGAATGACAGACTCGTGCCCCGCCGCACGTCAACGTGGCCATTCAATGCGCATTTTGATCCCGGTTCTGCGCCCCGGGACGCGAGGGTTGCCAGTACACTTTCGCGCATGGCCAAATCCCGAACCGTATATGTGTGCGCCGACTGCGGCGGCACGACCCCGAAGTGGCAGGGCAAATGCCCGCATTGCAACGCCTGGAACACGCTGGAAGAAACGGTGGAGTCGTCAACGCCCGCCGCGTCCGCCCACCGCTATGCGCCGCTGGCCTCGGCCAGCCCGGTGCGCAGCCTGTCCGAAATCGAAGCCCGCGAAACGCCGCGCCAGCCTACCGGCCTGGACGAATTTGACCGCGTGCTGGGCGGCGGTCTCGTCGCCGGCGCCGTGGTGCTGATTGGCGGCGACCCTGGCATCGGCAAATCCACGCTGCTGCTGCAAGCGCTGGCTTCGCTGTCCGAGACCACGCCCGTGCTGTACGTGACGGGCGAAGAGTCCGCCGAGCAGGTCGCCTTGCGCGCACGCCGCCTGGACTTGCAGACGGGCAACGTCAACCTGTTGGCCGAGATTCGCCTGGAAGCCATTCAGGCTGCCGTGTCCGAGCAGAAGCCCACGGTTGCCGTGATCGACTCCATTCAAACGCTCTACAGCGGTGAACTCAGCGCTGCGCCGGGCTCCGTGTCGCAGGTGCGCGAGTGCGCCGCGCAGCTGACGCGGCTGGCCAAACAGACGGGCATCGCCATCGTCATGATCGGCCACGTCACCAAAGACGGCGCGCTGGCGGGTCCGCGCGTGCTGGAACACATCGTGGACACGGTGCTGTATTTCGAAGGCGATACGCATTCGTCGTTCCGGCTGGTGCGCGCGTTCAAGAACCGTTTTGGTGCGGTGAATGAACTCGGCGTCTTCGCCATGACCGACCGCGGTCTGCGTGGCGTGGCCAACCCGTCTGCGCTGTTCTTGTCGCAACACGAACAGCAGGTGGCTGGTTCCTGCGTGATGGCCACGCAGGAAGGCACGCGCCCGCTGCTTGTCGAAATCCAGGCCTTGGTGGATAGCTCGCACGCGCCCAACCCGCGCCGGCTGACGGTCGGGCTGGAAGGCAACCGGCTGGCGATGCTGCTGGCCGTGCTGCACCGGCACGCGGGCGTCACCACGTTCGACCAGGACGTGTTCGTCAACGCCGTGGGCGGCGTGCGCATCACGGAACCCGCGGCCGACTTGCCGGTGCTGCTGGCCATCATGTCATCGTTGCGCGACAAGCCCTTGCCGCGTGGCCTGATTGCATTCGGTGAAGTGGGGCTGGCCGGCGAGATCCGGCCCGCGCCGCGCGGCCAGGAACGGTTGCGCGAAGCGGCCAAGCTGGGCTTTTCGATTGCACTCATCCCCAAGGCCAACGCCCCGCGCCAGCCCATCGAGGGTCTGGAGATCTGGGCGGTGGACCGCCTGGACGCCGCGCTGGACAAGCTGCGCTGATCGGGAGCACTTCGTGAGTCTGTTAGTGATCGCCGCGTGCCTGGCCGCGGGTGGCCTGATTGGTTTCATGGGCGGCGTGTTGGGCATCGGAGGCGGTCTTATCGCCATTCCCGCGCTGGTGCTGTTGATGGGCATGTCGCAACAACTGGCGCAAGGCACCGCGCTGATCATGGTGTTGCCCGCCATCACGATGGCGGTGCGCAAGTACAACCAGCAGACGCGCATCGACAAGCGCGTGGCCGCCGCGGGTGCGGCCGGCGCCGTGCTGTTCACATGGGTGGGCGCGCGTTTGGCGCTGGGTATCGACTCCAGTGTCTTGCGCCGAAGCTTCGCCGTGTTCCTGTTCTTCATCGCCCTGTTCTATGTGTGGCAGACGTGGCGCGCGGGCCGCGTTGCCGCCAGCAAACAGAAACACAAAGAGAAAGCGGCAACGCAAAAACCAGCGCGCGCGGCGCCTGCTTTCACGCCGCGTCGCGCGAGCGTCTTGGGCATGTTGTGCGGCACCTTGGGCGGCTTCTTCGGTGTGGGCGGCGCCGTGCTGGCGGTGCCGATCATCACGTCCGTCTTCCGGCTGCCGCAAACCACGGCGCAGGCGCTTGCGTTGAGCATGGTGATTCCGGGTTCCACGATTGCGCTCATCACCTACGGATGGGCGGGTCAGGCGAACTGGATGGTGGGCCTGCCGATGGCGATTGGCAGCTTGCTGTTCGTGCCGGTTGGCGTGCGCTTGGCGTACAAGCTGCCTGAACGCAAGCTGAGAGCGTGCTTCGCGCTGATGCTGTTCGCCACCGTGGCGTTGCTGGCGTTTGAAAGCTGAGCGCCAGCCTGTATTAGCAAACGTTAGCGTCCGAAATTTTGTGGTTCCGCGTTGAACCTTCGGCGTGTCGGCTCTTCAAACGGAGTACGGGGTAAGCGGCGATGTTGCCGCCCCGTGTCGGATAGGCTTTTAGCCTTGCACATTCAGGAGTTCATGAAATGACGACTCACTCCCGTATCGCTGCGTTTTTATCCACCTCGGCCTTGTGCCTCGGTCTTGCTGCTGCGCCTTCTGCGTTTGCGGCCGGCGCCGATGCCACGACCAAGGCGGGTGAAACGAAGACCCAAGCGCAGCACAAGCATCACAAGTCTGACAAAACGTCCGCCAAACCGGCGGCCGCGAAATCAGGCACTGCATCAAAGATGGACCATTCCGGCGCCACGACGCCGGCCAAGTAGCAAGCGGCTGAAAAGCCTTAAGTAGTTCCTTTGCAGGAAGACTGCCGATCCCTTGGGGCCGGAAAGTCGAAAGCCTCTCGGTATGGGCACCGAGAGGCTTTTTCATTTTTGCAGTAGGTGTTTGTTATTCGACCGGCGTAATCACACGGCCCGTGTCGAAGTAGGCCTGCAAGTTATCCAGCATCAGGTTTTCCATGCCCAGGCGCGTTTCCAGTGTGGCGCTGCCGATGTGCGGCAGCACGACGGCGTTGTCGCTGTTCTTCAGCGCGTCTGGCACCTTGGGTTCGTGTTCGAACACGTCCAGCGCTGCGCAGCCGAGCTTGCCGGATTCCAGCGCGGCCACCAGCGCCGCTTCATCAATGACCGGGCCGCGCGCGATGTTGACGATGATGCCCGTTGGGCCCAACGCTTCCAGTACGGGCTGATTCACCAGATGGCGCGTGCTCGGGCCGCCCACCGTGGCGACCACGAGGAAGTCGGCCCACTTGGCCAGATCCACCAGCGACGCTTCGTAGCCATAAGCAATGTCGTCGCGCTTTCGGCGGTTGTGATAGCGCACGTCCATGTCGAAACCCGCGCCACGCTTGGCGATGGCTTCACCGATGCGGCCCAGGCCCACAATGCCCAGCTTCTTGCCGCTGACGCGCTGGCCCAGCGGGATGCTGCCATGCACCTGGCCCCATTGGCCGGCGCGCACGAAGCGTTCGCCCTGGCCCATGCGGCGGGCGCCGGCAATCAGCAGGCCCCAGGCCAGGTCCGCTACGCAATCCGTCAGCACGTCAGGCGTGTTGCTGACCTGCACGCCACGCTTCTTGGCGGCGTCCACGTCGATGGTTTCGTAGCCCACGCCCCAGCTGCAAATGGCTTTGAGGTCGGGCAGGGCGTTGATGAGTTCAGCGTCGGCGCCGAAGTTGGCCGACGTGACAACCGCGGTGATGCCCTTGCCATGTTCGGCCAGCGCCGCTTTGCGATCCGGAAATTTCCACAGTTCCACTACGTCATAGCGGTCTGCCAGGCTCTTGTTGGCGGTGGGGGAGCCGGCCAGCGAGCCGACCTGGATGATGCGTTGCTTGGTGGTCATGTTGTCGTACGGGTGGGTGGCGAAAACGGTCATGCTACTTGATTCGGCGGGGGGCAGGCACCGGGGATGCCCGCAGGCATCCCCTATGTTTATGCCCGCGCGGTAGCCACCGCTTATTCCAACTGGATGTTGGCCTTCTGAATGACATCCTTCCAGCGCTTGACCTCGCCTTGCTGGAATTGCGTGAACTGCTGCGGCGTGTTGGCCACCACTTCAAAGCCCAGGCCTTGCAGCGTTTGCTCGGTCTTCGGGTCGCGCAGCGCGGTTTGCAGCGCCTTGGACAACTGCTCCACGATGGCAGGCGGCGTACCCTTGGGCACGGCGAAGCCTTGCCAGGAATACACCACCATGTCCTTGATGCCCGCTTCTGCCAGGGTCGGCACATCGGGCAGATCCGGTGCGCGCGCATCGCCGGTGATGGCCAACGCTTTCAGCTTGCCGGCCTTGATGTGGTTCTGCACCGCGCCCAAGTTCTGGAACGACACGTTGACTTGCCCGCCGATCAGGTCGGCAATGGCCGCGCCGCCGCCTTTGTACGGCACGTCCACGCCGGTGCTGTCCGTGCGCTGGCGAAACAGCACGGCGGACAGGTGGTCAGACGAACCCGTGCCGGACGACGCATACGACACGCTGCCCGGATTCTTCTTCGCATACGCAACCAGCTCGGCCACGGTGGCGGCAGGGAAGGTGGGCGCGGCGACCAGCACGTTGGGGTTGCGCACTGCTTGCGTCAGATACGCGAAGTCCTTGCTGGGGTTGTACGACAGGTTCTTGTACAGCGCTTCGTTGATGGCGAAGGTGCCAATCGACCCGACCATCATCGTGTAGCCGTCAGGCGTGCTGCGTGCCAACGCCTGCGCGCCAATGGCGCTGTTGGCGCCCGGCTTGTTTTCAACCACGAAGGTCTGGCCCAGGATCTTCGACAGCGCGGGCGTGACGGAACGCGCCGTGATGTCGGACGAGCCGCCGGGCACGAACGGCACGATCATGGTGACGGGCTTGTCGGGGTAGCCGGCCGCTTGTGCAGCCGGCCCGCCAAGTAGAACGGCGCTCGCCGCGGCGGCGGCGCAGATCAGTTTATTCATGGTGTCTCCTGGTTCGCGTGGTGATGAAAAACCCGGCGCTCACGCGTTGCGGCCGGGCCTGAATCGGGGGCTGAATGGGGAGCGTGATTCGCGTGGGCTCAGTCGACTTTTGCGCCGGAGGTCTTCACCACCTCGGCCCACTTGACGGTTTCCTGCGCCATGAATTGCTTGAACTGCGTGGGCGTATTGCCGGATGGCGTGGCGCCTTGCGCCTGCAACTGCGCGCGCACGGGTTCCTGTTGCAAGGCGGCCGCGACATCGCGCTGAATCTTTTCAACAATGGCGGGCGGCGTGCCAGCAGGCGCCAGCAAACCGAACCAGCTGGATGCCTCATACCCCTTCACGCCCGCTTCGGCCATCGTCGGCACATCGGGCAGCGCGGGCGAGCGCGCGGCGGTGGTAACCGCCAGCGGCCGCAGCTTGCCGCCCTTGATGTAGCCCATGGACGAGGGCAGGTTATCGAAGATCAGGTCAGCGGACCCGCCCATCACATCAGTCAGCGCGGGGCTGCTGCCCTTGTACGGCACATGCGTCATGCGCGTGCCCGTCATGCTCTGGAACAGTTCGCCCGACAGGTGCGTGGACGTGCCGTTGCCGGTGGACGCCATGTTGACGCTGCCTGGGTTGGCCTTCAGATACTTGATCAGGTCCGCCACCGTGCGGATGCCGTGCTTGTCGGCAAACTTCGGGTTCAGTTCCAGAATGTTCGGCACGGGAATGACCAGCGTGACCGGCACGAAGTCCTTGACCGGGTCGTACGGCAGCTTGCTGTAGACCGATTGGTTGATGGCGTGCGTGCTGACGGTGCCCATCAGCAGCGTGTAGCCGTCAGCGGTGGCGCGCGCCGCCTCGGCCGTGCCAACGTTGCCGCCCGCGCCGGCCTTGTTGTCCACCACCACCGGCTTGTTCCAGCTCTTGCCCAGCTCAGCCGCCACCACGCGCGCGGCGATGTCTGCGGTGCCGCCTGCGGGGAAGGGCACGATGATCTTGACGTCGCGTTCGGGATAGTCGGCGTGGGCTTGGGCGGCGGGCAGCAGCAGCGCGGTCGCCATCAAACAGGCGGCAGTGATCAGCCGGCATCGCGCGATGGGGGCTTGCATGATGAGTTGTCTCCTGGGTGTGCGCGTGGCCGCGCATCGTTTGTGGGGATGTTGCGCGCCCCTGGCATCGCCCGAGGCGTGTTGCAACGGGGCGCTCATCGCGCCCCGCATTGTTGATGCCTTTCCACTTGTCAAACAAATATAGGTATTGAGAATTTGCTTGTCAACCAAGTATACTTTTTTCCCATCACTCATCTGACAAGTGCAACAGCCAGGAGCCCCGTCCATGAAAACTACCCCGGTCACCGCCCAGGACCTGCAACGTTCCGTCATTGCCGTGCCGCCGCTTGCCCGCCACGACGATCTGTCCTTGAACGAAGCCGCCAACAAGGCGCTGCTGGGGCACCTGGAGGCCGGCGGCGTGCGCAACGTGATGTGCGGCGGCAACGCCAATTTCTACAACGTGGGCGTGAGCGAATACGCCCGCATCGTGGACATGCTGGCAGGCCTGGCGGGATCGGACACGTGGATACTGCCGTCGGTCGGCCCCGACTACGGCAAGATGATGGACCAGGCCGCCATCCTGCGGTCGCGCGCCTTTCCTACCGCCATGCTGCTGCCGATGGCGTTCCCGTACACCGATGACGGTCTGGCCGAAGGCGTGCGCCGCTTCACCGATGCGTTGGGCAAGCCCGCCGTGGTCTACATCAAGTCGGCCGACTACCTGGCGCCGGAAACGGCCGCACGCCTGATCGAAGAAGGCCGTATCGCCGCGTTCAAGTACGCCGTGGTGCGCGACGATCCGGCAAAAGATGCGTACCTGACGTCGTTGCTGCAAGCCGTGGATTCGCGCTGGATCGTCAGCGGCATCGGCGAACGTCCAGCCATCGTCCACTACCGCGACTTCGGGTTGAAAAGCTTCACGTCGGGCTCCGTGTGCGTGGCGCCGCGCGGTTCGATGCGCCTGCTGCATCTGCTTGCCGAAGGCCGTTACGACGAGGCTGAAGCCGTGCGCGAACACTATCTGGGCCTGGAAGATTGCCGCGACGGCATCAGCCCCATCCGCGTGCTGCATGATGCTGTCACGCTGTCGGGCGTGGCGGACATGGGCCCGATGCTGCCGTTGTTGACGGGCATCTCGGCCGCTGAACGCGAGCGCGTGGCGCCGGTCGCGCGCGCGTTGGCGGCATGGGACAAGGAAGCCGTGGCGGCCTGAGCGTGAACGGGTTCGCTGCATGCCGCTCATCGCGTCGCCTGTTGGCGGTACGATGAGCGCTGTTCGCGTCAAGGCGAGCAGGCCTTAAGCATTCAGGAGGTTTCGTGGCCCGATCCAAAGCATCTACTTCGTCCGAGCCGCAGACGCCCGTCGAGTCCGACGCGTCTGGGTCCCAACCGCTTGAACGCGGGCATCGGGTGCGGCTGGCGGATCAGGTCTACGGACAGATCTTTGAACAGATCGTCTCTGGCGGCCTGAACGTGGGCGACAAGCTTCCATCCGAAAACGAAATATCGGAACGCTTCGGCGTGTCGCGCCCGGTCGTGCGCGAAGCATTGCTGCGTTTGCGTGCCGATGGCTTGATCACCGCGCATCAAGGGCTGGGCACCTTTGTCAGCCATCAGCCCGCGCCGCGTTTGAAAACCTTCAACGATGTGCAAAACGTCAGCGCGTATCTGCGCGCGCAAGAGGTTCGCGTGGCCTTGGAGGGCGACGCCGCGCGGTTGGCGGCGCTGCGCCGCACCGACGAACAACTGAAGAAGATCGCCGATGCGCATGCGGCCTTTGCTGACAGCCTGGCGCACGGCCAGGTGTCGCCCGAAGCCGATCTGGCGTTTCACGCCAGCATTGCCGAGGCCAGCGGCAACGACTTTTATCTGGGGGTGCTGGAAAGCATCCACGAATCCATCAACGGTTTCATGCGGCTGACGTTGAGCCTGACGCGCACCGGCTCGCGGCAACGCGCCCAGCGCGTCGTGGACGAACACGCCACCATCCTGGACGCCATCCGCGAACAGGATAGCGAGCGCGCCCGAGTGGCCATGCAATTTCATCTGGGGCAGGCGCGCCATCGGCTGGTGGACCGCGAACGCGACTAGGCGCGCGCAGCCGCTTCCCGCCGCCGCGCCCGGCATCGCACGACCCATAACGAACGGAGACGACTCAGTGCAAGGCAACGTAGCAACAGGAACGGACGTGCAGGTGGAGCAGGTTCGCGAGCAGATTTTTCAGGTGCTGCAAGCGTGGGGCATGGATGAAGATCTGGCGCACACCACGGCGGGTCTGATGGCGCAAACGGATTTGCTGGGCATCGATTCGCACGGCATTTCGATGCTGCCTTCGTATGAAGAAAAATGGCGCGCGGGGTCGCTGCGGCTGGATGCGCGCGCGAAGATCGTGCGCGACAGCGGCGCCAGTGCGTTGATCGACGGCATGGGCGGGCTGGGCTATCCGGTCGCTGCGCAAGCCATGCACCTTGCCGTCGACAAGGCGTTGGAGCACGGCGTGGGGGCGGTGTCGGTCTGCAACTCGCATCACTTCGGCGCCGCCGGCGTGTATGCACGCATCGCGGTTGAGCGCGGCGTGGTCGGGCTTGTCACCAGCAGCGCCAACGGCGTCATCATGGTGCCCACGCGCGGCGCCATGCCGATGCTGGGCACCAACCCCATTGCCTTCGGCGCGCCCGCGGCGCACAACGAACCCTTTGTGCTGGACATGGCGACCACCACCGTCGCCGCCAACAAGGTCAAGGTCTACGACTTTCTGGGCAAGCCGTTGCCTACGGGCTGGGCGGTGGACGGGCAGGGCGGAGCGGTCACAGACGCCGACGCCGCCATGCAGTTCATCTTCAAACGGCCCGAAGGCGGCTTGACGCCGCTGGGCGGCACGCCTGCAATGAGCAGCCACAAAGGCTACGGCCTGGCGATGATGGCGCAGATTCTGGGCGGCACGTTAAGCGGCAGCGCGTTCGCCGCACGCCGCGCGCCCACGCGTCAGCCGGGCGAACCCGACGACGTCGGGCATTTCTTTCTGGCCTTGAATCCCGATGCGTTCCGCGCGGCCGGGTCGTTTGAGTCCGACATGGATGACTTGATCGATTCAATGCACGACACCCCGCCCGCGAATCCCGACGAACCCGTGCTGGTGGCGGGCGAACCCGAAGCGGCGGAGCGTGCGCGCCGGCTGCGCGCGGGTATTCCCATTTCCGCGGCCTTGGCCGAGCGCTTGCGCGGCATCTGCGAGCGCGCGGGCACGCCTTACCTGCTGGACGACAAGTAGGCGTGCCTCGATCCCCCATTGACGTGTTTTGCAAGACAACAGCAGACCCGGACACCGGGCGCCATACCTAGAAAAACCACGAGGAGACAACCATGCAAGAACACAAACCTTTGGCGCGCAGACGCCTTGCCATCCTGACCGCCGCACTGGCCGCCACGACGATCGGCGTGCTGGCCATGGCGCCGAACGCCGCCCGGGCGCAAGCGGGCACATGGCCCGCCAAACCCGTGAAGCTGATCGTGCCGTTCCCGGCGGGCGGCAGCACCGATTCCGTGGGCCGCTTGCTGGCCGCCGAATTGTCCAAAGAGCTGGGCCAGAGCGTCATCGTCGAGAACAAGGGTGGGGCCAACGGCAACATCGGCTCGGATGTTGTGGCCAAGGCGGAACCCGACGGCTACACCTTGCTGCTGTCTGGCGTCGGGTCTAACGCCATCAGCTACGCGGTCTACCAGAACATGCCGTACCGCAACAGCGACTTCGCGCACATCTCGCTCTTGGCCACCGGCCCCAACGTGCTGGTGGCCAACATGGAGTTCCCGGGCAAGACCATCGAAGACTTCATCAAGCTCTCGCGCGAGAACCCGGGCAAGTACACGTTCGCCAGTTCGGGCAGCGGCTCGTCGGGCCACCTGGCCATGGAGATGCTGAAGCAGGACGCCAAGATCGATCTGGTGCATGTGCCATACAAAGGCGGCGCCGCGGCCATTACCGACATGATCGGCGGGCGCGTGTCGGTGATGTTCCTGAATCAAGACACGCTGCTGCCGCAGGTCACGTCCGGCAAGCTGCGCGCCTTGGCGGTGGCGAGCGCCAAGCGCAATCCGGCCTATCCCGACACGCCGACCGTCGCGGAGTCCGGCTACCCCGGCTTCTCGGCTGAATCGTGGTTTGGTTTGTCGGCGCCTGCGAAGACGCCGCCTGCGGTCATCCAGCGTCTGAATCAGGCCACGGTGAAGGCGTTGGCGTCGCCCGACATCCGCAAGAAGCTTGAAAGCGTGGGCTTCGTGGTGGTGGCGGACGACCCGAAATCGTTCTCGGCGTTTGTCGATAACGAAATCACCAAGTGGGGCAAGGCCGCGAAAGCATCCGGCGCCCGCATGGATTAAGGGCATGCCCTAGTGCTTGCCCGCTGTACCGCCGGGCTTCGGCCCGGCATGATTCCCGTATTCCTTTTTCTGCAAACACGAAGGCGGCAATGAACTCACCCTTACCCAATCGCTTCCGGCAGCGCATCCTGGCCCGCGAGCGCCTGATCGGATTCTGGATGTGCATGTCCAGCCACATTACGGCCGAGCTCGTCGGACTGGCGGACTTCGACTGGTTGCTGCTGGACGGCGAGCATTCGCCCAATGAAGTGCCGATGTTCCTGCAACAGCTGCAAGCCTTGCAGGGCAGCGCCAGCGCGGCGGTGGGCCGGCCGTCTTGGAACGACCCGGTGCAGATCAAGCGCCTTTTGGATATCGGCTTCTATAACCTGCTGATTCCGTTCATTGAGTCCGAGGCCGACGCGCGCCTTGCGGTGGCCGCCACGCGCTATCCGCCGCAAGGTATTCGCGGCGTGGCGGGCGCGCAGCGCAGCAACCGCTACGGCACCGTGCCGGATTATTTGCAGACCATCAACGACAACATCTGCGTGCTGCTGCAGATTGAAAGCCGCCCGGGTATCGAAGCGGTGGATGAGATCGCGTCGGTGGAAGGCGTGGATGGCGTGTTCATCGGGCCGTCGGACTTGGCCGCGGCCTTGGGCCACATCGGCAACCCGGGCCACCCCGAAGTGCAAGAAGCCATCCGCCATCTACATGCGCGCGTGTCGGCGCAAGGCAAGGCGGTTGGCATTCTGGCGCCGGTGCATGCGGACGCGCGCCGCTACCTGGACATGGGCATGCACTTCGTGGCGGTGGGCACCGACCTGGGCGTCTTCAAACAAGCCACCTTCGCGCTGCGCGACGCGTTTCCCACCTGATTGCATCAACGCTTAATCTTCCAGCGCCAGCAAATCGCGAATGGTTTGGCGGCGGCGGATCAGCCGGGCGCGGCCCTCGTCCAGCAACACTTCCGGCGCCAGCGGCCGGCTGTTGTAGTTCGAAGACATCGACGAGCCATAAGCGCCCGCGTCGTGAAAGACCATGAAGTCGCCAATGCGCGGCTGCGGCAGAAGCTGGTCGGACATGACGCCGCCTTCTTCTTGCGTGAACACGTCGCCCGATTCGCACAGCGGGCCGGCGACGGCGATGCGCGTTTCGGCCACGCCTTGCGGCGCGGAGCCGTCGGGCGCGTGCACCGAGATGCGGTGGAAGCTGCCGTACATGGCCGGGCGCATCAGGTCATTGAAGCCCGCGTCCACCAGCGCGAAGTCGCGCTCGGGGCGGCGGTTGATGGCATGCACTTCCGACACCAGTACGCCGGCTTCGGCAACCAGGAAGCGGCCCGGTTCGATCTCCAGGCGGATGTCGTGGCCCAGGAATTGTTCGATGCGCTTGCGGGCGGCGTCCCACTGTTCAAAGTAGTGGTCGCAGTCGATGCGCGGCTCGCCGTCGCGGTAGGGGATGGACAGCCCGCCGCCCGCCGAGATGGCTTCGATGTCGTGATCCAGCGAACGCACCACATCGACCATGGCGTCGCAGACGCTGGACAGGTGGCCGTAGTCCACGCCTGAGCCAATGTGCATGTGCACGCCCACCAGCTTCAGGCCGTGGCGGCGCACGATGGACACGGCTTCGGCCACGTCATCAATCCAGATGCCGTGCTTGCTTTGCGGGCCGCCGGTGTTGGTCTTGTTGCTGTGGCCGTGGCCAAAGCCGGGGTTGATGCGCAGCCACACGCGGTGGCCGCGCGATGCCTGGCCCACGCGGTCCAGCATGTCCAGCGAGCCGGCGTTGACCGTGATGCCGTGCTTGAGCACGGTGGCCAGCGTGGCGTGGTCGATCAGGTCGGCCGTGAAGACCATGCCTTCGGGCTCGCCCTTGGGGTCGAAGCCGGCCGCCAGGCTGCGTTCGATCTCGCCCAGTGACACCGCGTCCACCACGGCGCCTTCCTCGCGCATCAAGCGCAGGATGTGCAGGTTGGAGCAGGCTTTTTGCGCAAAGCGGATCGTGTCGAAGCGGCGCAGTTGCGCGATGCGTTCGCGGATGACGGCGGCGTCGTACACCCACAGCGGCGTGCCGTGTTCGGTGGCGAGTTGGGTGAGTTGGCGCGGATCGAATGCCATGTCGTGCGGACCTTGAAGGGGAAGAGAAACCAGGCGGCATGATGCCGTTTTCATGGCATCCAGTAAAATGCTTATTTGTTGAAGATCCATTCATTCCTGATATGGGACGGTCCATGCTGACGCATCGGCATATCGAAGTGTTCCGCGCGGTGATGATTGCGGGCAGCGTGACGCGGGCGGCCGAGCTGCTCAGCACGTCGCAGCCCACCGTCAGCCGCGAACTGGCGCGCATGGAGCAGGGCATCGGCTTTGCGCTGTTCGAGCGCGTGCACGGGCGCCTGCGGCCCACGATGCCGGCGCTGGCGCTGTATGACGAGATTCGCCAGTCCTATGCGGGGCTTGAGCGGGTGGCGTCGGCGGCGGCGCGGCTGCGCGAATTCCGAGGCGGGCAGCTCTCGGTGATTGCCTTGCCCGCGTTCTCGCATTCCATCCTGCCTGACGCGTTCCGGCGCTTTCATGGCCAGCATCCGGGCGTGAGCCTGTCGGTTGAGACGCAGGAATCACCCTTTCTTGAAGAGTGGTTGACGGCGCAGCGCTATGACTTGGGCCTGACCGAACACGATGCCGCGCCTGCTGGCACGCGGGTGCAGCTGCTATTGCAGGTAGATGAGGTGTGCGTGTTGCCCGATGGGCATCCGCTATTGGAAAAGGCCGAGATCGATCTGGCTGATTTCGAAGGCCACGCATTTGTCAGCCTGTCATCCAGCGACCCCTACCGCATTCAGATTGACGAAGCCTTTGCGCAAGCAGGGGTGCTGCGTCGCTCGATCGTGGAAACGCCGACGGCGGTTTCCGTGTGCACGTTCGTGCGCCAGGGGCTGGGGATTGCCATCGTCAACCCGCTGACCGCCTTGGATTTCGTGGGACGGGGCTTGCATATCCGGCCGCTGCGGCGCGCGTTCCCGTTTCGCGTCAACGTAGTGTTCCCGGAGCATCGTCCGGCCAACCCGCTGGTGGATACGTTCATGGATTCGCTGATCGAGGCCGCTCACGCCATCAAGGCGCGGCTGGGGGCGTAGCAGGCTGGAGTCAGTGGGAGCAGGCAACAAAAAAGGATGCCCAAGGGCATCCTTCTTCATTTGCCGTATTCATGACGCCCCAAAAAGACAGGGGCGGCAGAATCTTAGGCCAGCGCCTTGATAGCGGCAGCCAGGCGGCTCTTGTGGCGAGCAGCCTTGTTCTTGTGGATGATGTTCTTGTCAGCCACGCGATCGATCACGCTCGAGGCCTTCTGGAACACGTCGCCAGCCGCAGCCTTGTCGCCAGCGGCGATGGATTGGCGAACGCGCTTGATGGCGGTGCGCAGCATCGAGCGCAGGCTGGAATTGTGCTTGTTGCGCTCAACGGATTGGCGAGCGCGCTTGCGGGCTTGGGCGGTATTGGCCATGTTGCTATATAAGTTGAATTCGGCAAAGTCGAACATTGTAGCAAGTCCCTATGGGAATGCAAGCTTTTAATGTTTGATCTGTCGATGGAGCGCCCGTCAACCGGGCGGGGGGCGCTGGGGGAAAGCGTTCCTGGGCTGGAGAGTCCTAGCTAGAGAACCCTTTCGGATGATCCTCTGTAAAGCCTAGAACCACAGCCTTGAGGAAAACCCGCGGCGCCTACTGGATAAAAACACGGTACTGAGTATACAACGAAGCGGGCCGCAGAAACACCGGCCCGGGGTAGAGCGTTGTCAGGTCGCGACGCTGATCGACACGAACCACGGCGTGAAACGGCGAACATGGATGGGCATCATGTCTTGCAGCGTGTCCAGCGCGGCGTTGGTGTCGTCCAACGGGAAATGGCCGGAAACCGGCAAACCGCCCGCTGCCATCGATACGCGCAGCGTCCCGGTGCGATACGGTCGCAGCGCGGCAATCACTTCCGCCAGCGGCCGGCCCCGGGCGTCCACCCAGCCCGATTCCCAGGCGGCTTCAGCCATCAGCTCTGCACGCGGCGTATCCATGCGGGAAATGTCGAACCGGGCGCCGGTGCCGGCACGCACGGTGCCGTGCGCGCCCGCCATGGTCTCGACCTCGACTTCATGCTCGTGCACCACGACCACCGTGCGCTGGGCCTGTTGGCGGACCATATAACGGGTGCCGAGCGCACGCACGGTGCCTTCGGCCGTTTGCACCAGGAAGGGACGGCGCGCATCGGGCGCCACCGAGACCGTCACCGCGCCATCCAGCAGGCGGACCTGGCGGTAGGCGGGGGTGAAATCCAGGTTGACGCGGCTGCGCGCATCCAGCAGCAACTGGCTGCCGTCTGACAGCATATAGCGGCGGCGTTCGCCGGTGGCGGTGGCGGCATCAGCCGCCACGTTGTTCAGCGGGTAGAAGGCGTTGCCGACGTAGGCGGCGCAGGCGCCGGTACTGGCGAGCGCAAGCGCGCCGGTCAGAAAGCGGCGGCGGGGCGGCACGATGGCCGGGGGCGGCGGAATCAGCGACGATGCGGTTTGCGAGGCGGTACTGGTGTATCCCGCTGCGGGATATGCGTCACCAAGCCGGCCAAATGTCGACCCTGCGAGCGTGCCTGTCAGCTGTTGCCAGGCATTCTCATGAACGGGGTCAGCCGCACGCCACGCCAGGAAGTCGTTGTAGTCCTGCGCTGTCGCTTTACCTGAGCGCAGCAGTAGCAACCAATTGATCACCTGGTCCGCCATGGGTTGTCCTTGGGCGTACTTCACTTCTTCTCCCTGGCGGCGGCGCCGACAGGAATCCTTTCGATGGCAATTTGTAAATAATAAAGGTTTTTTACCAAAGATTACCGGGTGGTTGTCAATTCTTGACGAATCTAATGCAAAAAGTCGGCAGGTAGCCGGCTTTTTGGGGGGAATGTTGCCCTGAGGGTGGAAATCAGCGGCTTGGACGTCGTCCAAAGTCCTTAAGACGGAAGCCAAAGAGTAACAACATTCCGAAGTAGACCACGCCGCTGGCGGCCAAGACGCCCCCGAGGTAGGCCGCGCGCAGGCCCGCATGCGCTTGCAGTCCGAGCCAGTCGATCTTGCCATCCGCGTACCAAAGCATCGCCGCCAATGCGGCCAGCGCCGGCAGCAAACGCAGCGCAAACACCGTCCAGCCCGGTCCGGGCTGATACACGCCCCGGCGGCGCAGGCCAATCAAGAGCGCCAGCGCGTTCAGGCAGGCGCCCAGCCCGATGGCCAGCGCCAGTCCCGCATGCGCCATGAAGGGCACCAAAATCAAATTCATCACCTGCGTCAAAATCAGCACGCCGATGGCGATTTTCACGGGTGTGCGGATGTCTTGCTTGGCGTAAAAGCCCGGCGCCAGGATCTTCACCGCCAACAGGCCGATCAGGCCGGCGGAGTAGGAAATCACGGCAAGGCGGGTCTGCAGCACGTCCTGGGCGGCAAAGGCGCCGTAGTGGAACAGCGTGGCGACCAAGCCATCTGACAGCAGCGCCATGCCCACTGCGGCGGGCAGCCCTAGCAGCAGCACCAGACGCAGGCCCCAGTCCAGCAGCGCGCTATAGCCGCCGTGGTCGTCGCGGGCGTGGGCCGCCGACAGGCTGGGCAACAGCACGGTGCCCAGCGCCACGCCCAGCAAGGCGGTCGGAAATTCCATCAGCCGGTCGGCGAAAGACAGCCAGGTCACGCTGCCCGGGGTGAGCCAGGTGGCGATATTGGTGTTGATCAGCAATGAAATTTGCGCCACAGACACCCCCAGCGTAGCGGGCGCCATTTGCTTGAGGATGCGCTGCACGGTAGGGTCGGCCCAGGCTTGGCGAAAACGCAGCGAAAAGCGCGGCGTCAGTCCCAGGCGGGCCAACGCCACCCACTGCACGGCCAACTGCGCCACGCCGCCGATCATCACGCCGATGGCTAGTGCATAGACGGGGACGTCCATGCGCGGGGCCAGCCAGATGCAGGCGGCGATCATCGACAGGTTCAGCAGCACCGGCGTGAACGCCGGCACGGCAAAGCGCCGCCAGGTGTTCAGCACGCCCGAGGCGAAGGCAATCAGCGACATGCAGAAGATGTACGGGAACATCATCCGCGTCATCCAGACGGCGGCCCCGAATTCCGTATCGCGGGCCGCCCCGCGCAGGCCGCTGGCCATGGCCGATACCACCCAGGGTGCGGCAACGATGCCGATCAGTGTGATCAGCATCAGGGTGGCCGTCAGCAGCAGAGCCACACGGTCCAGCAAGATGCGGACTTCTTCTTCCGACCGCTTATTGCGCGCGGCGCCAAGAATCGGCACGAACGCCTGGGCGAACGCGCCCTCGGCGAACAGGCGGCGCAACAGGTTGGGGATACGGAATGCGACCCAGAAGGCGTCGGTGATGGGGCCGGCGCCAAAGGCGCGGGCAACCAGGATGTCGCGGATCAGGCCGGAAATGCGGGACAGCAACGTGAAGCTGCTGACAGTGGCCGCCGAACGAAACAGGCTCATGGATGGGACTA
>Ga0256885_1000190_pt1 | contig 19659 bp, 2 predicted proteins | sample MC6MC0493MT_FD_186344 | JGI IMG/M metagenome (GOLD analysis project Ga0256885, IMG submission 186344) | Metatranscriptome of enriched soil aggregate microbial communities from Iowa State University, Ames, United States - MC6-MC0493-MT... | ecosystem: Environmental > Terrestrial > Soil >...
AAACTCAAAGGTAGTTCAGAAGCAACCAAAAGAGATCGGGGTTCTGCAAGGATGAATGCAAAAAAGGGCCACCTTCCATAGAGGCTAAACAATATGGTGAGAGACGCGGAGCCAACGACCCCTCATCGGCCTCAAGCTCAAGCTGGTCCGATACGATGGTAAAAAGGTAGAGAGCAATGGCAGCCGTCCATAGACAGGAGGAAGAGGCAGAGAAGAGGCTGAGAAACGATTCAAAGGCACACAGCCACCCTCCCGAGGGAACAAATCCGACTGTTAAAGCGAATAGACCCTGAATGCAATCGCATACGCTCAGGCAGACAATTAGATTCCGCGCCAAAGGATTGGTACTCTTGTCAGAAAACAGATGAAAAGATAGACACAAGATGACACCACCTATTATCGACAACCCCCCCATGAAGGAAGCCACCCAGTCGATCACCAGCATGTCTTTGTCTTCCCTCGCCCAGCCGGGTTTCGTGAAGAAAAGCCTGGAAATCAACAGAGAATGAAACAAAACGACCAAAATAAAGACAACCAAAGCTTGATTAACTGGAAAACGCTTTCAGAACGAATGTATTTTTAAACACGCCAGCCAGCGGGGCAAAACACAAAAGTCAACGGGCCCAGCATTTTCATTTGTATTTCTCACGAGTGCATGTCGGAACAACATTATATACGCAACAATATTTCAAAAGACATACAAATTCAAAACAAAAATAATCAATCGTCATGTGTCCATCGCGGCCTTCCAGATCGGGCGCTTCGTCGGCATTCATCGTGACCACGGAGCTCATCGCATAGAGTAGCTTTGCGCACATGATCTGTACAGCGCTGCACGCTTTAATAATCATCAGAGTGCCGTCCATCGCGACCTTCCAGATCGGGCGCTTCGTCGGCACTCATCGTCACCACGGAACTAATCGCATAGAGCAGCTTTTGGCGCATAATCTCTGGCGAGGAATACGCAGGCAAGCTAAGGTTCAGAAAGCAGGTCTCAGCGGAGGGAAGGAAAAGATCAGGATTGGAGAGGGAGGAAGAGAGAGGCTTGATCAGGAATCGAGTGTGCGAGCGAACGAACTCAGCATCATCGGCAGGCAGACGCTCTTGAGCCCAAACGAAACGCACAAACATACGGCGCGTGGCTTGATCGAACTCGCTCAAAATGTCCCAGAGCATATCAATGTGGGGGGCATCTGGACGCACACCCTCTGCGTATTGGGTGTGACGACGGAGCAGCTCAACGTCAATGGTCGACTTGCCGCAAATCAGCAGCTCGAGGTCAGAGGCAGTCAAAAGGCTGAGAAGCTGAATGGGGAAGATGCGAGCCATACCGCGCAGAACGGCATCGACTTGCGGGCGATGTTCAGAGAGACGAGCGGCGATCGCAAGCGAAACGTACTCCATGCGGTTCTCATAGGTGACCTTGATATTGGCGCCATCGGACTTGAGTTCCACCACGCTGTTGTCGCTGAGGCGAGTCGTAAACGATTCGTTAATGCTGCTGTCAAAGGTTTCCTTGTCGCACTTTTCAATGAACTTGAGAACCTCCGCAGCTTGCTTGTCGATGGATTCCAGATCAGCACGGGTAAGTGCCTGATGTACCAGCGGCTTCCACACAAAGGCGGGAAGATCCAACGGCAAGCGGACGCCCGTTCGCAGACAGCAGCCAAACAGCAAGCCCAGGAACTCGAACATTTGGATCATAGTAGACGAAGTACTGGAGGGTCGCAAAATAAACTTGTCACGATTCTCACCGGACTTGGACGCCTTATTGGGGCAAGGAATTAACAGCGGACAGTTGAAGATGGGATCCTGCAACTCGCGACCCACATCGGTAAAGAACTGACGATAGGGACCACCTTCGCCCACCACATGTTCGCCCTTGATAACCACCTCGAAGGCCATAAACGGCTCAGCACCATGGGGACGGACGGGACGCAGCAAGAAGGGATCGAGATGGCGCAGCTGCTGGAAGCTCTTTGCAAACGATGAGTCTTGCAAGAAGTCAATGGTCTGACCAAGAACCTCCTTCTGCTTCAGCTCGACACGATTCAGCGTCACCTGCGTCGGTTTGCACGCCTCGGCCGTCAGGTCGAGAATCTGCTGCAAGAAAGCAGTCTTGACGCCAGTGAAGACGAAGACACGAGCCTCGCGAACCAGGCCCGCAATACTCTCCGGCGCGTCAGTGCGACGAAGATCGATGAGAGGCAGCAACGAAGCAAAGAGCGCATTGAACTTCTTGAGGAAAGCGAAACGCAAGCGCAGAGCAGGCAATGTGAAGGCGGGAATGAGTGAAGGGAATGGCGACAAATCTTCCTGGCGCACACGAATCTGAGTCGGTTGCACTTTGAGCATATTACTTTCGCCCAAATCCTCTCCCATCTGCGACAGCAAAGTCATCAACGCAATGTCGGCGGTACGGGTCCACTTGCCACGATTCTGGCTGGCCAGAGCCTGCTCGAAGGTCGTTGCATGGTTAAAATACAAAGCTGCATCATAGCCTGCCGCCAGCAGCCACTGCATAACTTGCTTCAGATGTGTTGTCGACTGCGCAGCATAGGAGACCAACGTCTTGGTCAGCTCAGCTACTGAAGTGTTCTCCGTGGAGAGCACTTGTAGCTTCTCCAACGACAGCTGACCCCCATACTGGAAGACAGAACTGAGAGTAGCTCGGCCAAGAACAGCGTCTGAGCTATGGCGAGCACAGACTTCAGACACTGCCTGGGAGAACAGATCGGTTGGAGTTGGGACAGAATCCTGCTGCTTCTCATCAGTAGACTGGGTCTCCTCCGTGTGCATCAGACGTGAGCGCAAGAACAGAAGCGCCTTTTCATCCTTGTCGAGATCAGTGGCAATGAACGGCAACACGGACAGCACCACATGGTCTGTCTTGTCTTGAGAGTCCGCAGAGGACGAAAATGCCTGTGACTCCGGATCGGTGTCGTCCTTCGGAGAGTAGGGGCGATCAGCTCGTGTGTCTTTGGGTTGCTTCGGCGTGGAGGCACTTTTCTTCTTTTGGCGACTAGAGGCGGAGGCAATCAAAGCAGCTGTGGCAGAATCCGAAGGAGCAGCCGCAGAGGCTTTTGAGGGAGCGGAGCTGGCTGGAGTGTCATCATCAAACAGCGAGAATCCAAAGAGGCCGTCATCCGATTCGTTGGCGTCTGCTTTGGGCTTCTCTGTCTCAGATGGGTCTGGCTTCGATTCAACCTTCTTCTCAACTTCCTGTTCAGAATCTTGTTTCTGATTCGGCTCAGCAACAGCTTCGGTCTCAGGCTTCTTGGGTTCTTCTTTCTCCTTTTCATCCTTTTCCTTGGCATCAGACTTCTCTGCACTGCTCTCCTTCTCCTCCTTCTCTTTGCTTTCAGGCTTTTCCGTGCCCTTCTCTTCCTCCTCCGCTATCTCCTGTTCATCTTGCTCCTCGACCCGCTTCTCTTCCTCAGGTGACGGCGGGCCAACTCTGAGAGGCATCTCATAACCCATTAGCTTCTCCATCAATTGCTGCCTCAGCTTGGCATCAGACGAGTTCAGCTCCACCACGGCAAAGTAAGGACTAGCCTTGGGAGCGGCCTTGGCAGGGATCTTGGCCAACTTGCCGTATAGCTCAAAGCCACCCAACACCAGCTGATGTACGCCGGAATTGTTGGGGTTGCTAATGGTGATGCGAATGGAGGTGAAGCGCTGATTGGTTTGCGGTGATGAAGGGATAGAATAGGTATAGACGCAGTTGGGCGCGTTGAGATTGTGATCACGAATATTGGCAAGCTGGACCCAGTTTTTGCCATCGGTCGATCCTTGCAGCTTCCAGCTTCGGGGCTGATCATTGCGGCCATCTGCTTGACGCAGAGTGTAGCGCGTGGGAATAACATGGTAGCCCTGGAAATCGAACTGGAACCAGCCGTTGCTCGAACCGGAGCGCGTCATCACACGACAAGGCTGACGAGCCAACAAAGCAGAGAGATCAGCAGACGTCGGGTCAGTGCTCGAGCTGGTCACACGCACTGTGCCGAGATCAGCTGGATTCGTGAATGTTGCGGTGCCCTGCTGAGTGCCCAGATAGTACATGATGCCGTTCTCATCGAGGTTGTGGCGCCAAGCAAAGATGTGCTTCTCTTCCTTCGGCTTCTGAGTCTTGGCATTCTTCTGCGTCTTCGCCTCCTCTTTCATCTTCTTCTCTTCTTCCTTGATCTGAGCAGCTCGAGCAGGATCGATACCCACAAAGATATCCTCTGCACGCACACGAACACCTTCACAGACCGCACGAACAGACCGAATGATCGCGCGACGCACATCCGGCAACGGACCGTTCGGTACATTTTCCAAAACCAACAGACGTTCGTGACACGCCTGAGCATCAGCCATAGTCTCGCGCCAAGCAGCTTCGAAGAGAGCGCGGACAGCAGAGATGCTGCTGTTCTGACGCTTGGGCTCTTCGGTGTCGGGAGACGGGTGGGTGAGCTCAGGATCCTCTTCGCCGTTGAGATAGCGCAGGACTGATGCCACAGCCATCATGTCGTGGAACATTTGAGATACATTGGAGCCTGCGCCGCCATCTTTCTTATCGCCAGCACCACCAGCGGCTTTCTTGGCGCCACCCTTGGGCTTCGGAGAACCGCAGACATCGCACTCAGAAGCATCCATGGGGTTTTCAAAGGTGCACATTGCGCAAGACCAAATCTCGGGCTCAGCCTCTGCCTCCTCTTGCGCTTTTCGTTCATCCTCTTCGCGCTTCTTGCGCTCCTCCTCCGTCTCCGGCAGCGGGAATTCGAAGCGGCGGCACAGTCGCTCGTCGGAAGGACGCAGGCCGTCCGAGGCCACCATTAGATCCACCACTTGTTGCAGGTAAGACGTAAAGACTCCGCTGGGGTTGACCTCATTCTCAGTTTGCACCAATCGCGTCATCTCGTCCTGCAACTGCTTCAGCTGAGCAAGAGTGCTAATTTGGGTCTGCAGTGTAGCAGCAGACACTTGGCGACGGAGAGCGGGCATGGCTAACGACAAAGCAGGCGTGGCCGAGTCGGGAGCGGCTCCCGTCTTCGTCGCTCCACGCGAAGCATAGCGCAGGCTGCGGCAAAAATAAACACACGACAACCATTGACTAATAGCTCGTGTCAAGGCCTGCTTGACCGGCGAGGGCGGCATCGACAGCACATTGAAGTTCGACAATAGAAGCGCGCAGAAATCGTAGCACAAGCCGATGACACCGCCTTGGTGTGCCTCCTGAGCCCACGAACGCCCCATGCTCAGCAGGAAGCTGCTGCACCACGAGGCCAAGCCCAGAGAGCTGTGGACTGGCAAGATCTGAATCGATCCCGCGCATGGGACATCAGAAGGCCTCGTGATGTGCAAATAGCACGTCGATGCCGGTACCACCACGGGAGACAGTGCGCTCTTGTTCGTATCTTCCATGGCAAAGTCCGAAACAGGAGGCGAGGCATAGGATTTGATGAGCTGCGAACAATTCTCATCGCTGAATAGTGACAGCGCACATCCCGAAGGCAGACGCGTGTTCTTGTCGAACAGCAGCACCAACGCACTAGCACCTGGAACCGCAATACGTTGCAAGCTGAACTCTTGCTTGGCGTCAGCCGCCAGACGGAAATCAATGAGGCTACTGTGAGTTTGCGTGAAGCTCGAGGCAGTCTCAAGCAAAGAGCGATAGTGGTCCATCACCATCTCGCACACATCGCTAGGAGAACCACCGGCAGAAGCGAGGAACTGGGAAATGTTGCGTTGAAGGGACTGCATGGGAGTCTGTGACGAAGCCACTACCTCGCCCTTTTCTTCCTCATTGTCATTGCTAGTGCTGATTTCACCCAGCTGATCAAGGGAGCCGAGGTCCAAAGCCTCAGAGACCACCAAGTAGAGAGACTCGAAGACCTGAGCCAGAGACTTGGACTTTGCCTGTGTGGTCAAGAACATCTGTGCCGCTGGGCCTGCTCTTGACAGCAGACGGAACACAGCACGACGCGCCAACAGCTTCGAGAGCGAGGAAGCGTAGGAAGACAAACGACGCTGAATATCGGCCAGATCTCTCAGACGATCAACAACACCCATCACAGCGCTAGTTGACGAAGGCTTTCGCAGCGTCGATACCTCATACCAAAACTCTTGCTGAAGAGCCGCTTGCTCATCGTAGAACTGTACCAACACCAACTCACGGATTGGAGACAGGGCTTTGACGCGGCCGGTGGCGTTGATGGTGTGCTCCATCGCCGAAATCCATCCTTCGCTTTCGCGCGCATGCGGGTCGACAGTCACCAACATACCGACCTGCACCTCGTCCAAGAACATAGTACTGAAGTCCTTGTTTTCGTCAGGGAAGCTGCAGCCCTCGGGGATATGACCACCACACAGCGTCATGGCAATTTGAACGGCAGCAGCATTGTTGTTTTGGCGCAGAGGCTGGCGCAGTTGGGCGAAGAAGTTCTCCATCTCATAGTCCTTGAAAGATCCGCGCACATAGTTTTGAATATACGGAATGACATGCTTGTCCCAGTACTTGAGCATTTTGCTATCTTGCACCGGTGCCTCGCGCTTTTCCTCTCGATAGCTGCTGGAGCCATACGCCATTTCCAAACCAGCCATGGCAGCAAAAGAAGAAGCCAGGGCAGAATTCGAAGCCGGAGCAGAAGAGGACACGGAAGATTGCTCTGGAGCACGGAACGGAATCGCAGTCATAAATCGACCAAGGCCGTTGCCAAGATCCCACAGACGTTGACGCAGAGCATCCGCCATAGTTGCCACAGGTTCAAGCTGGAAATCCAATGGGCAATCAGCAGCATGAGCGAGCAACAAGGCACCAATCTCACTCAAGAGCTCTTGTTGCGATTGCAAAATGGCAGCGGAATGGGGGTTCGACAACAGTGACTCCAGCACAGAGACCGCACGCCAGCGCAACTCTGGAATCAGCCACTTGTCATCCATCGCACGCTGAGTCGCGCTCTGGTCGCTATCAGCATCGACCTGCTTGGATTCGATCAGTTGACGAAGCGAGCTGAAAAGAGAAGATGACAGAGGGAACAACGACAAGTCCACTTGCAGCTCCGAGGATGGAGCCAGATCACCACTCTTGACCTTCTGAGCATACACAGCACTTGAATTGGCATGGGCTCCTCTCTTCTCTTCCTCTCCGCCAACGTTGCCAGCGATATCCGTAGCAAACACCACATGAGCCGAAGGAGCACCCAGAGAATACTGGAGAACCAGTGCCACTGGGTCAGTTCCAGTCAAGCCAGAGTTACTGGCGTTCGTGTTCACAGTATCGTTGCTGCCACTAGTCGAAACGCGGACCATGCCACCAACACGAAGAGGCTCAACGAAGCCACCCAAGACGCACAAAGAGCCCAACAGAGAGAGGGAAGCGCGGGATGGGGAGGAAGACGAAGGAGAACTGGACAAGACTTGAGGAGCATCTAACAAAGCACGCTGCAAGCTGTCGGACAAGGACTGACTCCAGGCCGTGTTGTTCTTGAGATGCAACACGTAGCGACAGAAAGCCACATACTCAGAAGCCACACAGGAGATAACGCGGCCGTTGGCAAAGGATTGCTGAATGGTATCCAGGGTGCGGAAAGAAGCAACCCCCGCAGCAGAATCAGCGTTCGAGTTCGCAGAAGCAGCCTCGGCAATTGAAGTGGGTAGAACTGACGGCAGATTAGGGTTCTCATCTGAGTCGGGATCCAGCATGGTCGCCAAAGAATCGATAGGCGACACTGTGACGTTAACTCCAGCAGCGGCCAACTTCTGAGCCATGGATGCGCAATAGAACTCATCACCACGGATGACAATGGTGCTACCCATCAAATCAATCTGGCCTTGCAGCTGACTGGCACGTCGAATGTAGGTGAGATCGGAAACTGTGGCCTTGTCATTCTCCAAAGGATGATAGCCATCAGGCATGCGTGAACGCATGGCAGCATTGGTCTGCATCTTGCTCGGATCAAAGTGCAGCGTGACCGATTCGTTACCAGAGATGGACAAAGCCGGGGTGAGGCCTGCTCCGATTTCGAAGTTGGTGAAGGCCACGCCAAGATCACGTCCGTTGAGGAAGAAGCGCATCTCACCACCCGGAACATCCAGATCCAGAGCGCAGCCGACAATATCTCCAGGGTGCCAGCGCTTAGTCGTGTAGTTTTCAGAACCTGCGTTCCATTTCTTCAGACGATGGCCATCATAGGCCCAGGAATACTTATCATCGCCCACACCATTGCCAGCTTGAGGACTGGGCTGGTGCTCCTTGCGAGCCCAACCAATTTGCATCAATCCGCTGGTGTGCAGGACCACCTGATAGTACCAGCGACCAGCCGACACCCAGACGTTGCCCATGGCAGTGATGAAAAGGTTGCGTGAGCTGAAACGTCCCTCGCTATTGATGCTCGCGCCCTGAGAGCCGCCCTTGGGTGCCATCGTCACCTTCGGTGGGCCTTCACGATGCTTCTTACGATTCTGGAAATCGGCCTCAGCCTTGATGAGAAGGTCTTTCTTGGAAGCAGGAATGTCGCCGCGAACACCAGTCACAAGCTCATACAGACTATTGTCACTGGTGAGAATATCATTCCACTTGTCAGTGGTCAGAGTTTCGCAGTAATGAGCCACCACAGCAAAGGAGCGATCATCATTTGAGGACGAAGCATCCGGAACAGAGCCCTTCTCTTCACGTTCTTTGCCTTCTTTCTTTTCCACAGGCTGAGATACTGAATCACTATCATCCTGAGCCTGACCCAGCAACTGACCAATAGCAGCCACAAGATAGTTGGACACGCTGCCAAATGCTTCCAAGTCATTTTCTTTGCTTTCAACAGCAAAATCGGCACCAGAGGTCTGAATCACGGCAGACAGCATGCTCTGTTCCTTGACAAAGGCCTTCCACAACGTCTCAGGTTCCACAGCCGGCAACGTGCTGCGCGCCAGACGCAGCGCCAGGAGTACGATACGAGGCGTCAGGGCTTCGCGGGCATGGACCACCGACAGCAGAGCGCAGGCGAGGCTCGGGAAAGGCTTGGGGAGAGCATGTGAAATGGTCATCATGAAGGACAGCAGACTGTGCATGTGATGCAAAGCCATCTGGCGCACGTGGAAAGAGACGCCGTGACGATGCAGAGCCGAAGCGAGTAACAAGCTATCGCGCAGCTCACGTGTCAGCGATACGAAACAGAGCTGATGCAGCGATTGCAATTCGCGGCACTTGCGCTCTTTGACTTCAGCAGTGTCTGTGGCCAAGCGTGCCTTCAGCATGTCGCTATTCCACTCTAAACACTGCGACACAAAGAGACGCAGGGCAGCCCACTCCGCTTGCACCAACTTCATTGCCAGTTCAAAGTCACGAGGCACGGCAGCGGACTGAGCCAGCAATGTAGCCTGGATCGGATTCTCCCCATCATCTTCCTCCTGATCGTAGTCATCGCCGTCGTCACGGGGATGACGGCCAAAGCCGCCACGTCCCACCGACCGCCTGCCACGACCAATACCACGGCCACCGCGTCCACCTCGCTGCCGAATCGAACCCGGCGCACGACGATGACGCTCCTTTTCTTGCTCGATACGCTCAATCAGCGACATGACTTGCTCATCTTCATCTTCGTCATCGTTGTCACCGCCGTCATGGTCATTACCATCAGCGGCGATTGCAACCGACTTGATATCGCCCGGAAGCTTCATAGGCACAGGCGCAGCGGCAAAAGGCGAAGAAGAAGAACCAGAGCTGAAGGAGAAAGGCGACGAAGCAGCAGCAACAGAGGCAGCGCCAAAAGAGAAAGGAGAGGCCGCTGCGGCGGGAGCAGAACCAAACAGAGAAGAGCCAGAGGAGGAGCCTGAACTCGAATTGGGGGCACCAAAGTCAAAGGCATTCAGTGAAGAGGCGACGGCACGAGGCGCACGTGAAGGAGAAGCAGACGAAGCACTCTTGGGCGCAGAAACAGAAGCAGGCTCTGAGGGAGGATGAGAAAGATCATCGGCGACCGCGGCAGAGGCAGCCAGGGATTCATCAATGGATGCAAAATCATCCAACACCCGTTGCGAAAGGAAATCGGCCGGCTCCGCACGACGTGCCGGCTCCACATCCGACAGTCTCGGCTCCTGTTCCAAGCGCGCCTGCAAAAAGTCGACATCACCGGCCAACACGCGCGCCAGCTCTTCGTCACTGAGGTTTTGCAGCTGCTCGGGATCCATGAACGACAGCAGATCGTCAGCAGGCGCCGGAGAGAGTGCCATATGTGAAGAGGAGGCAGAAGGCAAGGGTGACACCGGGGAAGCGAGCGATGAGGAAGGCGAGAGGGGCTCAACAGGAGGAGCAGATGAGGGGGAAGGGGATGAGGAAGGCGAGAGGGGCTCAACAGGAGAAGCAGATGAGGGGGAAGGGGACGGAGAAGACGAAGGGGAAGAGGGAGATAAAGAAGCGGGAGAAGCACTAGAAGATGCCGGAGCAGACGCTTCAGCTGGCTTTTCAGCCGATACTTCTTCCTTGCTCTGCTCTGGTTCTTTCTCGGCGTCTTTCGCCTTGTCTTTGTCTTGCTCTGGCTCTTCCTGCCCATCCTCTTTCTTCACCTTATCTTTCTCTTTCTCTTTCTCCTTGTCGTCTTGCTCCTTCTGCTCCTTGGCCTTCTGCTCCTTGGCCGCCTTGCGCTTGGCTCGCTCTGCCTGCGCCTCTTCGCGACGTTTGGCGTCGGCAGCTTCGCGCTCAGCCTCCTCGACACGCTCACGCTCGGCCGCAATTAACGCAGCCTGTTCTTGTTCCTCGAACAAACGAGCTCGCAGCGCCTTGGAGCGGGCATCACGTTCAACTTCGAGTGCAATACGGCGAGCCCAGCGGCGCGTGGCTACAGTCTGGCGCAGCACCGATAACATGGATCGCTGGGTGGCAGGCGACAGGAGCTCGCTGCGATAGGACAGACCAAAGATGTCCTGCAGAGCCAAGAGCTTGGAGGCATATCCTGGCTTGATCACTCGCTTCTTCTTTTTGCCCTTTTGGCTGTCCTCTTCTTCCGCAGGCAGTGGCGACGAAGTGATATCGGCAAACAAGGAATTCAAGAACGAAGAAACAGCAGACGGCGCATCGTTCTCGAGAGGAATATGCTGAGAGTACTGATTGTAGGCATCCAGCAGAGCGATCTGCTTGTTGATCACAGCCTCGTAACACTGGGCCACTTGGCGCTTGAGAGAAGGCGGGGCCCATTGCACTCCAGTCAGTACACTGCTGTTCGACCAAGTCTCCTTGGCCTTCTCCGCTTCATTCTCTGAGGTCAACACAGTCGACAACAGACCCATCAGATTGACACGGCCCACCTCCATCGTCACCGCCTGCATCATGGCATACAGCACATTCAGTGCCACAGAACGCGACTGAGCGCGAGCGTGGTGGGTGCGGGCAGTCGAGAGCAACGATTGAGGCTCGAGGTGCTGCTTGAGCAGGGCGGGGATCACGTGCAGCGGCGAAGACGATGACAATGAAGAAGAGGAAGACGACGAGGAGGCCGATGTGGTGGCCGAAGAGGCATCGCCTTGCCAACTCTTCCAGCGCTGATAACTGCTCACCCAGCTTCTGAGGTCTTCAACACGTTCTCCGAAACCTTCAGCTGTTCCCTTTTCATCGGACGAACCCACCACTGATGTTGCTCGAGTGAGAGGAGGGACCGGTGCATCCGACACGGGAGCGGGGGAAGAGGGAGTGGGAGGCGAGACAGAAAGCGTACGAGTGAGAGAAGGCAAGCCCGAGGTCGGCGACAACAGAGCGGCCGTTGGGGAGGAGGTCAGCGGAGAGAGCAGAGCCGAGGAAGGCGAAGGCGAAGGCGAAGGAGGCAGGGTGGTATCTTCGGGAACAGTGGTAAGGGGAGTGAGGGCGAGATGGCGGGAGGTGGCCAGTGAGGAAGCGGTCGAGGCAGAGGCAGATGCAGACGAAGATGAAGAAAGCGTGGCATCAACATAGGCATGGGTGCTCTGGAACTTGAGTAAGGCCAACGACATTTCCAAGACCCCTTGTGAAATCGTATTATAGGCATTGACTTTGACATCATGGTCGGTAGCATTGTGCGGCAACACGACTCCACGCTTAGTCGCCTCGATCGTGACCTCGCTCAGCGATGGCGTGGCGTTGCTGGTAGCAGCCATGTCCTTCTTGACGCCCTCCAGCAGCACGCGCGCCGTCTGTTGCATGGCCAGCCGTTCGCGTTCCAGCACGGCGTACAAACGGCGCGCCAGGTCCGCCACATCCATGTGGGCGATGTCTTCGCGACTCAGCGACGGTGGGGAGACAGAAGGAGCGGAAGGCGAGGAAGAGGACGAAGCAGTCGAGGGAGCAGAATCGCTGTCCGCATGATGAAGCCAGATACGCTTGAGTGTAGCAAGGGTACGGACATCCGCACGAGCAACTTGGCTTTGGAACTCCTCGGCAGTAAACTTGAACTTGTAAATGAACTGCGTCTCTTCGACCCATTGTTCCTCTTCCTGTTTCACATCCGTCTGATTCTGCTCCTTCTCTCGCGTATCAGTGTCGAGGTTGACCTTGACCTCCTTCTCTTTCTCTTCCTTCTCCTTGCCTTCCGTCTTTTCTTTCTCCACCACATCTTGCTTCTCAGCCATCGCTTTCTTCTTGGCTTCCTTGCCCATCTTGCCCTTCCTATCCTTTTTGTGTTTCTTGCTCTTTTTCGGTTTGGAATCGGTGGACGAAGGCAGTTTGGTGCGGACAACAACCTCGGCAGGTTCCATCTTGTCCGCAGCGAACCACGCATCCCACGATCGCTGCTGCTGCACCTGACTCAGCATCCAGCCTTGCAATTTCTTGGCTTCCTCGACAATCAAGCCGATGCGTCGAGCCACAGTTGCCAGATCGCGCAATTCGGAAGAAGCGTTGTTGAGGCAATAAGCCAAAGTATCAGGTCCAAGGCCAGCATGCTTGATCATAGCTGCCACCACTGCCCGCAGCGCCTGTAACCAACGTCTCTTGGCTTCGGGCAGACGCTGCAGCAAGCGAGCCGACGGATGAGACGCCGTTTGTGATTCAACCAGCGAACGCAACTTGGAGAGCGCCGCGCTCAGCGGATCCTTGCTATCAACATCTTCCTTGACAAAGCGCTCAAGGAACGCTTCATATTCTGCAAGCGGTGCCGAAGACGGCGATGTGGCTTCCGAAGAGGTCGCAACAGAAGGTTCGAGACCCGAGCTGAGCAGCGGGCAGTCCAACCAAGATCGAACACTCGACTCAGCATCACAGCGCTCATTGGCTCGCATCAGTGCGGCAATCATCGACGCCATCCAGCCAGCCAGACCACATTCTACATCCAGTGTCCAGCTCAGGCGCGGCATCAGCACACCACGCGCATAGCCACGCACACCGAACCGACGAGCCACTTGGGCGCTGTCGCCTGAAGCCGCAGCGTCCATGTCGCCCTCGCGACGGGCCGCCGTGCGCGCACTAAATACCAGCGTCACCGTGTCTCCAGCCACCCAGTAAGCCGTGGGCCACGCACCACGCTCGTGATGGTTGAACGGGCCGGAACTGGCCGAGGTCGCCAGCATCGACGGACCCCAAAAATGTCCGTTCGGAATGGGACGGCTCAGATTGGCATCGTAATACAAACGCAGCGCATCGTTACCACCGAGACTGCTGCAACGGGGGTCGAACACCAAAACAATGCCTGAAGCGCCTGGGATGGTAAAGGTCTGCTTGAGCACCTGCGTGCCAGCCGGATAGGGATGAGGCGTCTCAAAGGACATGCGCTGATGCGAAGCGCTTTCACCTGCCAACTGACAGCTGAAGAGATGATCCTGCAGCTGGGCTTCGGGCAGCTTGGCGTTTAGCTGATCGAGCTGCGACAGTAGGGATGCAGCCAGAGGCAGCAACGATGACAAGTGCCCGCGAATCGTGTGGCGAGCCTTGGTTTCCGCATCGTCAGTCACGACTGGGGCAACATGACTACTAGATGCATGGACCGCCGCCATCTGCTTCACGAGTCCCTCCGTGCCCAGCGCCGTCATCAGCGTTGGCAGCAACATCAGCGGAGAGTTGCGACACAGGCCGCCAATCAATGCATTGGAGCGGGCGACACTCGAGTAGCGATAGGTCTGCACGAAGCCGGCCATGCGATTCAGCAACGTGTGGCAGCCGCTCAGCACCACCATCGACACATCGAGCAGTGTGGCCACGACGGGCCATGCGGGCGTCTGGGGCTTGGCGTTGGCCATGGCTTTATTGTGATGAGCGGCGTAGTAGACACGACCGCCGCCGTTGGCGCGGGGAGGCGGCAGCTCCAGCACGCCACTGTAGAGCAGCAGATCCTTCAATAGCACCACCAGAAGCGACATCGCCGGCGATGGCGGGCGATCGGAAGTCATATCAACCGCCGAAGACGAAACCGACGGCGATGATGAGGACGAAGACGAGGCAACAAAGGAATCGAAATCCTTCTGGAAGTGCGCCAGCGCGTGGTCCATCAGCATGCGCACAAAGCCCACGGTATCACACGCCGGCTCGATACTCTGCTTCTCCTCCTTCTCCTGCTCGTCGTCGAGCTCTTGTTCGGTCTCCTCTCCCAACAACAACACATGGGCTGCCTTGGACTGTTGGGCAAACCACGACAGCAGACGGTCCAAAAACTCGGTGCGTTGGTCAGACGGAGCGGTTTGATCAGTCATCATTGCCATCAGCAACGCTACCCGCTGCGAGGCTGTCGGGTAGAGCACGCGCAGGCCGCTGATCACGCACTCTAGTGTCAAAGCCTTGATGCTCGCCGGCGCCTCGGGAGAATGCAAGGCCAAGTTGAGAAGCAAAGTACGCAGCTCGGACAGTGCACTCAGCTCCATAATCTTCATGCGAGGTGGTGTGGCCTTGAGCAGCGCCTCAAAGTGAGCCTGCAGCAACGACAGAGCCAAATGGCACAACGAGGTCGAGGCAGGGGAAGAGGGCGAAGACGAAGAAGCGGACCAGGATGAGCTCGAGAAGCGGATAGTTTTGTAAAGGGCCGTGAACGTGGCGTCGTTCACTTCGCACACATAAGCGCAACGATCAGCATATGGCAGCGGGCTTGCTGACTGCATAGGCCCCACGCTGCGCTTCATGGCCTGGAGCCGACGGCGCAACTGCTGGTACTCAGCACGGTAATGTTTGAGGCGACATTTGTGATCGATCAGGCGACGACCGGCCTGGTCGACGGACGCCTGGTACTGCGCTCGTCCACCACTCACAGACTTTTTGCCACCACGTCCACTGCTGCTGCCTCCGAAAACATCGCGGTTGGAGCTGAACGGCGAGTCTTGGCCTTGGCTTGGACCGGGATTGGCACCGTCGTTTTGTTTCTTCACCAGCCGTTTGTACAGACTACGCTCCTTCTTGGCGTCGTTAAAACCCTGCTTGGTGAGGGCAATGGCGCTGCGTAGCGAGAGCAGACGCGACTGGAGCAGCTGGAGGGATGTGGGTGTTGCGGGTAGAATGGGGCGATGTTTGGCAAGGCGCGTCATGTGATGCAACAAGAACGACACCAACTCCTTGGCACTGTGAACCTCGTGGCTCATCAGGGGCTTGGCCTCAGCCGACTCATCACTGTCCTTCTCCGCCTGTCGAATATAGCTGGGCAGACCGCGCGAGAAAGTCGGCTTGAACGAGGGGCCGTGGTTGGTGTACTGGTCGAAGAACAGGTTGGGTGACACCGAACCCAACCACATGCAGTCGTTCACAAAGTCGAAACAACCTACCACGCCCGGTTGCGAATGGAGGGCGCGGTCGGTGAGCAGCGCGCCGTTCTTGAGCGAGTAGACGCGGCACATCGAATGATAATCGGGTGTCCAGGGAAGGACGCGTGCCGGCACCATGAGCACAAGTTGGTCATTGGTTGTGTAGATCAGGCAGCGAGACAAAAGTTCGGCAGTCGAGGGAGGCTCAGCCATGGCCAGTACAATGCGCGAGCGCAGCGGCATGTGAGGAGTCTCACGCAAACTTTCGCCGTGATCCAACAGCCATCTTGCCGCGGCGTTCTGGTCGTCGTTGCATCGCCTCAACGCCAGCACACACACCGCCAACGAATGGATATAGCCGAACGACTCGCACAGCTCCTCGCCCAAAATCAGCCGATTAGCCGCGTCTTCAGCCTTGTTGCGATCGTATTCGCTGGTCACCTCGTGATCCTCAGCCGAGGAGGCAGGCAAGGGATGGCGCACGAGATGCAGCGGGTCATAGCTGTAGACAGTGAGACGAGTCTGGTTGTTCGGTTGCAAGAGTTGTTGTTGCGGTTGGCCGCGACGCTGCGCGGGCGGTTGGTAATGCAGCGTGCGCGATTGCAGGTAGCGGCGATGGCGACGATGGACGGCCGAGGCGTGCGACTGATCAGTGGCTTGGCGAGACTTGGCTTGTTCTGACAGCTCGAAAGGAGGCAACGCCACGGGCTTCTTATCGCCAGCCGCCACCATCTCGCTCGCCCGAGACACATGCGGCTTCAGCTTGTAAGCAATGTTGATGTTTTCCAGACCCTCCAACAAATACTCGCGAGGATCCACAACCTTCTCCTTCTTTTCTTTCTCTTCATCCTTTCCTTTTTCCTTCTCACCATCCTTTTGCTCTGTCTCTCTCTCTTTCTCTTGTTCTTCAGCTTCTTTCTCCGCCTCTTTCTCTTTGTCCTTGTCAGCATCCTGTTCCGCTTGCTTCTCTTTCTCGTCAGACTTGCTACCAGCCGTCTTTTCCTTTCCTTCTTTTTCCTTCTCTTCCTTCTCCTTCTTATCTCCCACCTCCTTCTCTTTCTCCTTCTCGTTCTCCTTCTCTTTCTCCTTGTCAGCATCTTTTTCTTCCTTCTCCTTCTTATCGGCAGGTTCTGCTTCCTTCTCCTTCTCCTTCTCCTGCTGCTCTTTCTTGGCCGCCTTTTCAACGACCCTCTTTTCTCGGGCCTCGCGCCTGGCCTGCTCGCGCTCGGCGCGGTTCATCTTCATCGTTTTCTTGCTCAGTTCGTCCGACAGCGCCTTGCCCAAAGCAAAAGGAGACGACGAGGAGGAAGAGGCAGAGGAAGGCGGCGTGTATTGCACCTCGGCGACCACATCGGCACCCACTTGCGAGCGCAGTTCCGACACCGTGCCCGCGGAGACGACGCGTCCATTGACGATGATACGCACACGATCATCAGTCACACCACACAACTTGGCCACCTGCGTCTTCAAGCTGGCGTAGCTGGTCTTTGGCTCGAGATCCATCAACAGGTGGTGGAAATCGCCGGAAGGCAGAGAGGGGATCGTGGTGGTGGAGGAGGCAGATGAGGCAGGGGCGCCGAAGGAGGGGGCGAAGGATGAAGGTTGAGCATTGTGACGAATGCGCAGAGTGAACGGGATACTAATGGCCTCGTTCTGTGAGGTCTGTTCAGCATGCAGCACGTAGAGGTAGCGGCCGTCGGTGCTCAGTGGCAGCGGACCGCTCGAGGAGCTGGGACACGACCATTCAGGATCCGTGCCCAAATGCACAAATCCTTCGGAAGTCAACGTCTCACAATCCAACACCTCCACCGAAAGCCATTGGCTGCCCAACTTAGCCTCACTCGATCCCGATTCCGCTGGTGCCGATGCCGATACCGCTGCCTTCGCTTTCGATCCTGGTGCCGCTCCCGATTCCGCTCCCGAAGCGGAGGCGGCGCCGAGCACATAGAGTTTGCTGTGGACGCAGGCCAGCGACAGGCGCGCGTGCGGGTGATAGGAAGGCTGCGAGACGTAGACATGACCGCGCAGCGTGCCATGCAGTCCTGTGCCAATCTTGCACAGTCCCAGAGCGCTGTGCACATAGAGGTAGTTGCCGTCCGAGGCCACCGCCTGCGCCGCGCTGTGGGGCACGTTGACTGGCTGCTGCGGCGAAGAAGACGAGCCCGAGGCAGAAGCGGAGGAGCGGACGACAGAGTGCGAGCCGCGGGCGTCGGGCCAGGGCAGAGAGATGTCGAGGTCGTCGTGATACTTTTCCATCTTCTCCATAAGCGGTCGGAGCTTGTCGAGCAGCGCCTCCTCGTTGGCCGAATCAGGGGCGCTCATGAGCCGTTCGATGGTGGCCAGCATGAAATCGGGGCGGGCGGCGGCCAGCGACAGCGACAGCAGCGAACCGAGCACCGAGGTGCGAACCTGAGGATCCTTCTCGTTCTGGAAGCGCTGGCTGAGGCTTTCGTATAACTGCGTCAGTTCGGCCTCGGGCAGCACGCTGTGGCGGAACCATAGTGGCTCTGCCTCGCGCTTGCACTTCTTTGTCTTCTTGGATTTGGAGGCGGCAGCAGCCTTTGAAGCGAAGTGTTTCATCTTGGGCGCGTCGGGCACAGCAGCAGAATCAGACGAGGACGAGGCAGGTTTCTTCGGAGTACACAGCACCATATCCTCTTCCCCTTGCTCCTTGTCCTTCTCTTTCTCTTTCTCCGACTCCTTCTCATTCTCTTTGGCCTTGTCTTCGGCTTCTTTGGCGTCCTTCTCGGTCTCCTTGGCCGAAGTCTTGGTTTCGTCGGCAGGAGGGGAAGCAGGCAAGGCGGCAGTCAGGAAGGCAATAAACTGCTCGAATACCTCGGCGTTGCCCTTGGCGACGTCCTCCTCGTTCTTCAAAGGCATCTGCGGCCACAATTGGAGAGGCTTGGCGACGGAAGCGGCCATGCGTTTCAGCTGTCGCTTGGCCCATCGCTGTTGCTGCTCACCACCACCAGAGCTGGGGGCGCCAAACAGATCATTGGGATCCGCCTTCTTAATCGCTCGGATGCCGGCGCCGCCAACTAGGCTGTCCTTCGCCTTCTCCGGCTCTTCGTCACTGCTCTCACTCCACTCCTCTTCCTCTTCTTCGAGCACTTCTTGCTCCTTCTCTTCGGAGTTGTCACTGTCCACATCGAAATCGCTGTCGTCTTCTTCGTCGTGCTCGCTGTCGCTGTCGCTACTGCTCTCACTGTCCTCGTCCTCCTGCACTCTCCTTCCAAGACCAGATTGGAGCCTCTTGGCCTCCTCTTCCGTCACATCTTCAGAGTCGCTCTCGTCATCACTGGCATCCACGGTTTTGGGCAGGTTGGTGGCATCAAAAGTCTGTTGAAACAACTGCAGCCAGTTGGAACCATCCTGATTCAGATGTCGGATCAAGGCCGAATGGGTCAACGTGCGCTGCTTCTGCTCGTTCAATCGTTGCTTGGCCCTCGCGCGCTGCTCGTCGCTGAGCTTGGCCCACTTCTTGGCCTGCTTGCGCGCTTGACGGGCCTGGGTTTTCACCGACTGGTGGCGCGTTTGTTCGCTGAGCCACGCCGAGTGGTACCATTGCGTGAAAAGACCCTTCAGTACGATGAGACGCTTGTCATGCAGCGAACCAAATGATGAACTTGACAGGGTCAATGCTTGCATTTCGTCTCTCCATCGAGACAATAACTGATTTCGCTCCGTAACATTGTTCTTGAGGTCGAGGTCGACCAGTCCGGCATGCGCCTCGGCTTCCAAGCGAACTTGCTCGCCGCCTTGTCTGTCGGACTGACTCTCCTCCAGAAAGCGTTGATTCTGATGATACGTTTCCAATATAAACTTGCTGTCGGACAACAACGACACCCACGCCGGATTCGCTGAATCGAGCACGACTGAGCGTTGTTGGTTCACATTCCAGAGCCACTGGCTCAAGTCCACAGTGTGGCCATCGGAATAGACGGCCTGCTGCAACTTGTCAGGGTCGCCGCTCATGACTACTGCAAATTCAAAGCCAGA
>Ga0256885_1000200_pt1 | contig 19244 bp, 25 predicted proteins | sample MC6MC0493MT_FD_186344 | JGI IMG/M metagenome (GOLD analysis project Ga0256885, IMG submission 186344) | Metatranscriptome of enriched soil aggregate microbial communities from Iowa State University, Ames, United States - MC6-MC0493-MT... | ecosystem: Environmental > Terrestrial > Soil >...
GATCCTGCCAGATCGACGTCATCGACCGCGACGGCAACATGGTGGCCGCCACACCGTCGGGCGGTTGGCTATCGTCCAGCCCGGTCGTGCCGGGGCTGGGTTTTCCACTGACGACTCGTTTGCAAATGACATGGCTGGACGACGGCGTCGCCGGCCAGCTGCAACCGGGCAAGCGCCCGTGCACGACCTTGTCGCCGGGCCTGGTGCTGCGCGACGGCCAGCCTTATATGGCGTTTGGCACGCCGGGCGGGGATCAGCAGGATCAATGGACGGTTGCCTTCTTCCTGCGCCACGCCATGGGCATGAATCTGCAAGAGGCCATCGATGCGCCGTCCTGGCATATCGACCACTTCCCCGGTTCGTTCTGGCCGCGCACGCAAACGCTGAACCGCCTGACGGTGGAATCACGATTGCCCGAGGCCACCATCCAAGCACTGCGCGCCGCCGGCCACGACGTCAAGGTCGGGCCCGCGTGGTCCGAAGGACGCATCAGCGCCTGCACGCGCGAACCAGGGTTGGGCGGCGGCTTGCTGCTGCGCGCCGGCGCCAACCCGCGCGGCATGCAGGGCTACGCCGTTGGCCGATAGATACACACACACTGGGCACGCATCCATTTCTTTCCAGCCGGCGTCCAGACCGGCACCACACAAGGGGTAAACATCATGAAAGTGCACTTCAAACGACTGCTGAGCGCGTGCGCGCTGGGCCTGGCCCTGGCCGCGCCCGCGGTATCGCAGGCCGCGTGGCCTGAAAAACCCATCACGCTGATCGTGCCGTGGGCGGCGGGCGGCTCCACCGACATCCTGGCGCGCGTGCTGTCCGAAGGCCTGACGCAATCGCTCGGCCAGCCCGTCATCGTGGAAAACCGTTCGGGCGCGTCCGGCAACATCGGCACCACCTTCGTCGCGCGCGCCAAACCCGATGGCTACACGCTGCTGGTCGGCTCGATGAGCACGCACACGATGAACCAGGCGCTGTATTCCAACATGCCGTTTGATGGCGTGAAGGACTTCACGCCGATTGCCGAATTGGCGCTCGTCACCAACACGATGGTGGTGCATCCGTCGGTGCCGGCCACCAATCTGAAAGAATTCATCGACTACGTGAAAGCGCGCCCGGACACGGTCGCCTACGCATCGGCCGGCCAGGGTTCGACCAACCACCTGAGCGCCGCGCTGTTCGAAAAAGCCGCCGGCGTGAAGATGATGCACATCCCGTATCGCGGCGGCGCGCCCGCGGTGCTGGACACGGTGGCGGGCCGCACGCAAGTGCTGTTCAGCGCTGGCACGCAAACACTGCCGCACGTGCAGACGGGCAAGCTGAAGCTGCTGGCCGTCACCGAAGAAAAGCGCTCGCCGCTGTTGCCTGACGCGCCGACAGTAGCCGAAACGCTGCCGGGCTACGAGCTGTCGGTCTGGTACGGCGCGTTCGGCCCCGCCGGCATGCCGCCTGAACTGACCGCTCGCCTGAACCGCGAAATCAATCTGATCCTGAAGCGTCCCGACGTCATCAAGAAAATGGGCGACATGGGCGTGCTGCTGACGGAAACCACGCCGGAACAATTCGGCCAGATCCTGACGCGCGATGCGGACAAGTACGGCAAGCTGATCAAAGAATTGGGAATTACCGCCGAATGACATCGCAACCGACTTCCGTCACGCCGGCGCTGGCCGGCGTGGACGCGGTCGCGCGGGCATACGCCGCCGCAGACGCCACCGCGGCGTTCGCGGCGGTCGACGCCTACGCCCGCGCCTCGCTTGAACACACGCTGTGCACCGTCAACCGCTACGACGCCGACGCCATGCGCGTCGTGCGCCTGTACAGCTCCAACCCCGAAGCCTACCCGCCCGGCGGCAGCAAAGACAAAAACGGCACTCCCTGGGGCCGCCATGTGTTGCTGGAGCAACGCGTGTTCGTGGGCGAAGGCGTGGCAGCCATCCGCGAATTCTTCAACGACCACGACGCCATCCGCGAGCTTGGATTGCAATCGGTGATCAACGTGCCGGTCGTCTACGGTGACACCTGCCTGGGCACGGTGAATTTCCTGATGACGCGCGCGCAGGTGTCCGAGGCTGACGTTGAGCACGCAAGACTGGCGGCGCTGCTGGCGCTGCCGGCGTTTCTGGTGTTGCGGGCGGCGTGCTGAATAGGTCACGCGCTTAAAAAGGGGAGGTTTCGCAGAGGTAGAATGGTTTCGTCCTGGCCATTGGAACCCCCTCCCGATGAACACCGTAGCCATTGAATTGCTGGGCCACGTCTCGGCAAAAGAAGAAGCCAACCTGCTCAACGCAATCGACACCGCGTTCGGCGACAACGACGGCGCCGCCGCCAAGCGGCACCTCACCGCTGGCAGGTCCGTGTACTACCGCGAACCGAACACGCCGCCCGGCCATGTCATTCGCAAGCATCCCGATGGCTCACGCCAGTTGGTGAGGTTTGCCGCTGACGGCGCGGAACATGTCGTGTCCGAGCCCGCCGCCGCATGACGACGGCTCAACTCTGGGTCATTGCAGGGCCCAACGGCGCGGGAAAATCTACGTTGATCAGCGATCGTTTGCATGACCGGTTGCCATTCGTCAACCCCGACGACATTGCTCGCCGCATATCGCCCACTGACTTCGATAACCCACAACACATCATCCAGGCAGGAAGGCAGGCGGTGAGCGAAAGACGTGCTCACCTGGAAGCACGTCGATCCTTCGCCATCGAGACGACGCTGACGGGAAATAGTTCGCTAGACCTGATTGATCAGGCCAAAGCATTGCAATACAAGGTCAATCTTGTATTCATCGGTCTGGACGATGTTGCGCTATCCATGGCACGTGTGGCGTTGCGCGTTCGGGCGGGTGGACACAAGGTGCCTGCCAAGGACTTGCTACGCAGATTTTCCCGCAGCATGGAGAATCTGCGGCTGGCTGCCGAACGCGTCGACCGGCTTTGGATCCTGGACAACTCAGGCGAGCGGCGCCGGCTGGTGCTCTCCAGCGTGCTGAATCAACCACGGTTCATGTCTCACAGCATCCCGGGATGGGTCCCGGCAGACATCGTGAGTTCGCTGCAACAAGGCCGCAGCGGTCTCACTCGTTTGTGATCCACCTTAGCTCGGACCGCCACCGCCTAAATCAACGCCCGCCGAATCCGTGACGACAGCATGTCGATCACAATCACGAACGCGACGATGATAATCATCACTGCGCAGGTTTCGGCGTAGCGGAAGCTGCGGATGATTTCCCACAGGACGGTGCCGATGCCGCCCGCGCCCACGATGCCGACGACGGATGCTGACCGCACGTTGGATTCAAAGCGGTACAGCGAATACGAGATCCACAGCGGCAGCACTTGCGGGATGACGCCGTCGACGATTTCTTCCAAGGCGTTGGCGCCTGTTGCGCGCACGCCTTCGACCGGACGCGGGTCGATGGCTTCGACCGCTTCGGAAAACAGTTTGGCCAGCACGCCCGTCGTGTGTACCCACAAGGCCAGCACGCCGGCGAACGGCCCCAGGCCAACGGCCACGATGAACAGCATCGCGAACACCATTTCGTTGATGGCGCGGCACGCGTCCATCAGGCGGCGCATGGGCTGGTAGACCCACGCGGGCACCATGTTCGACGAGCACAGCAGCCCCAGCGGCACCGCCACGACGATGGCCAGGAACGTGCCCCACACCGCGATCTGCACCGTCACGATCATCTCGTCCAGGTACATGCGCCAGTCGCGAAAATTGGGCGGGAAGAAGTCGGCGGCGAATTGGGCCATGTTGCCCGAATCGCGCAACAGGTCCATCGGCCGCATGTCCGCGCCCTGCCATGACATGACCAGCAGCGCAAGGACGACGGCCCAAACAAGCAGGACCGGCAGCGACGAACGCGGCGCGGCAGGCAGGCGGGAAGAATGGGTGGCTAGGTTCATGGCGTCAGGCGGTCCGCGTGATGGCGTTCAACAAGGGCAAGGCCGGCGCACCGGATGGCGCGCCGCCTGCCCGTCTTAATGCTTGGCCAATTGCTTGGCTTACTACGTGGCTAAATGCCTGGCTTACTGCTTGGCCACGGCGGGCTGGCCCAGGCTGGCCAGCTTGCTATCGATGTCCGCCAATTGCTTTTGCTTGTCGGCTTGGCCCAGCGTGCTGTCGGCTTCGACCTTGGCCTTTTCACGCGCCAGTTCGATCTGGCGGATCGGCACCAATTGCTGGTTGTCGGACGGGCGGAAGCCCTGGTAGGTCAGCGCCTTCAGGTTGGCCATTTCACGCTCGGCGTCCTTGCCCTTGCCGTAGTTGATGAAGAAGTCGCGGATGCGGCCCTTCAGGTCGGCGGGCAGGTCGCTGCGCATGACAAGCGGGTCGGCCGGAATCAGCGGCGACTTCCACAGCACGCGCACGCTGTCGTTGGCGTCTTTGCCGGTGCTCAGGCGATAGCGCTCCAGCGCTTCGGTGTTGTTCACCGCCACGTCTACCTGCTTGTTGATGACGGACAGCAGGTTGGCTTCGTGGTTGCTGGCGCGCACCGTCTTGAAGAAGGTCTTGGGTTCGATCTTGTTGGCGGCCCACAGGTAGTAGCCAGGCACGGCGGTGCCGGACGTGGAGTTCGGATCGCCCGCGCCGTAGCTCAGCTTGCCGCCGCTTTTCAACACGTCGTCCAGCGTCTTGAGGTTGCTGTCCTTGTTGACGATCAACAGCGACCAGTAGCCCGGGTTGCCGTCCTTGTCGATGACCGAGGCGAACACTTCGCCCTTGGCGCGGTCCACGGCTTCGATGGCCGACTTGTTGCCGAACCAGCCCATCTGCACCTTGTTGAAACGCATGCCTTCGATGATGCCGGCGTAGTCCGACGCGAAGAACGGTTTGACCGGCACGCCGATGGCGCGGCTCAGGTCATCAATGACGGGCTGCCAGACGGACTTCAGGTTGGTCGACGACTCGGTCGAGATGATGCCGAAGTTCAACGTCTTGGCGTCTTGCGCGTAAGCCTGCGTGGACAACGCGGCGGCGGCGATCAGGGTGACGAAGGTTCTGCGTAGCATGGATGGCTCCGGGGAAAATGGCCAAAAGTGACTGGGGCGAAAGTGGCTGGGGTAGAGGTGACCGTGTCGCGGAACAGGCCGCATGTCAGGCGGCATCTCAGGCGGCTTGCGCCAGTTGGGACAACGGCGCCAGGCCCGGCATGGCCGGCGCCTGTTGCGTGTATTCGGGAAGCAGCTCGCTGAGTTCCGAGCCGTACAGGTTGCGCAGCATCTCGGGCGTAAGGTCGGCGGCGCGGCCGTCATAGACGACCTTGCCGTGGCGCAGCGCGACCACGCGCGGGCAATAGCGCAGCGCCACATCCACCTGATGCAGCGACACCACCACGGCCACCTTGCGGCTGCGGTTGATCTGCGCCAGCGTGTCCATCACGCGGCGCGATGATTCCGGGTCTAGCGACGCGATGGGTTCGTCCGCCAGGATCACGCGGGCGTTTTGCACCAGCGTGCGCGCAATCGCGGCGCGCTGCTGCTGGCCGCCCGACAACGTAGAGGCGCGCTGAAATGCGTAGTCGTCTATACCAACCTGGGCAAGCGCATCCAGGCCCTGGCGGACTTCAGCACGCAGGAACCAGCGGGTCAGGCTGCGCCACAACGGCACACGCGGCAACAAGCCCGTCAGCACATTGGTGATGACCGGCAAGCGGCCCACCAAATTGAATTGCTGAAACACGAAGCCGATGCTGGCGCGTGCGCGGCGCACGTTGCGGCTCAAGCGGCCATTCTGTTGAATAAGCTGGCCATTGACCGTGACGCTGCCCTGGCCCGCATCGCCAGCGACAAAGCCCGCCAGATGACGCAGCAAGGTGGATTTGCCCGAGCCCGATGCGCCCAGCAAGGCCACCATTTCGCCGTCGGCGATTTGCAGGCTGACGTTGTCCAGCGCCTTGGCGCCGGCATGGAACGTTTTGCTCAAGGCCTGTACTTCGATGGCGTAAGTCATCGCTTGATCCCCTTGTATGTGGTCATTGCGGCATTCTGTTTTGAGCGCATGACAGCGAGATGACCCGGGGATCGAATCATTTGCCAGAAAATACGGGGGCAGCAACCAACTGAAAGACCTGCGTCATAAATGGCCCAATCGGGCTGTCGCGGCGTCTGATCGGCGCGGGTATATTCGAACTGTTTCCCCACTTGCCCGGTGGTCATCATGATCAAAGGTTCCTGCCTCTGCGGCCGCGTTGCATACGAAATCGACGGCCCGCTTACCAACGCCCTGAATTGCCATTGCGTGATGTGCCGCAAGTCGCATGGCGCAGCCTTTCGCAGCCGCGCGTCGGTGCAAGTCACCGACTTCAAATGGACCAAGGGCGAAAACCACGTCACTTGGTATGCGTCGTCGCCGGGCAATTACCGCGGCTTTTGCGAAGCCTGCGGCACGCCGTTGCTCAGCCGCTTCGACCAGACGCCGGATACCTATGGTTTGCCATTGGGCGCCCTGGACGATGATCCCGGCATCAAACCTGCCGCGCACTGCCATGTGGCCAGCAAGGCGCCGTGGTTCGACATCACGGACGACCTGCCGCAACACCCGGGCGCCATCGAAGACACGCACGAACCCGCCGCGCAGGCCGTTACATAAATTCTCAACCTGATGGTTGAACAACCGTGGCGGCCGAATTATATTCAACCGCATGGTTGAACTTATCCCCTCCCCCGCTCTGGATGCCGTCTTTCGCGCGCTGGCCGACCCCACGCGCCGCGACATGCTGCGCACCCTGGCGCAAGGGGATCACACCATCGGAGAGCTGGCCGCGCCCTTGCGCATGAGTTTTGCTGGCGCCTCCAAACATGTGCAGGCCCTGGAACGCGCCGGTCTCATCCGGCGCACCATCCACGGCCGCACGCACGTGTGCAGCCTGAATCCCGAACCCATGGCCGAGGCCATGCAGTGGCTGCGCTTCTATGAACAGTTCTGGGCGGGCAAGCTGGATGCGCTGGAATCGGCGATTGCCGCCAGCGCCAGCGTGGTCCCGCCCACTTCCCATGGAGAGCAACATGAGTGAACACGGCGTCGTCCTGGACCCCACTTCCCTGCGCTTTACCCGCACGCTTGCCGCCAGCGTGGAGACCGTCTGGGCGTTTCTGACCGAATCCGACAAGCGGGGCCGCTGGCTGGCCACCGGTGACATGGAGCTGCGCGAGGGCGGCGGTGTGACCTTGCGCTTCGTGCACGCGGACCTGTCATCGGTAAAGGAACCCACGCCCGAGCCTTACAAGCCGTATGAGAACGGGGTCACCACCCACGGCGTGATCACCCGGTGCGAGCCGCTGCGGCTGCTGGCCTTCACCTGGGGCGGATCGCAGGGCGTGCCGTCCGAGGTCACGTTCGAATTGACGCCGCAAGGCGAAGGCACGCTGCTGGTGCTGACGCACCGCAAACTGAACTCGCGCAACGACATGGTGGACGTGGCAGGCGGATGGCACACGCACCTGGGGGTGTTGTCGGCCCGGATCGAGGGGCGCGAACCCGGCCCCTTCTGGTCGGCGCATCGCGGCTGGGAAGCCGACTACCAGGCGCGCATCCCGGGAGCGTAGAGTCGTTCAGCAACAACTATCACGGCGCAACGGCAGATAAAAACTGGCTAATCGTTGCGCTTTGCTGTAACATCAGTCCGTGATTTTTCCGCAAAAACCGGGCTTCGGTCACTCTGCGTACCCAACCTGTACTCCTTCGGGTCACTCCCCTAGATACCCAGGCAGTTCCCGGTTTGGGAATGGATTTGGGAACAAATCGCACCTCTGCCAATTGCGCCGCGTAACCCCAGCACGACCCCCGCGCCGCCCGGCATTGCAGCAAACGATCCAACCCGCTTCTTCCGGCGCTGTGCGCTTGCACGGTGCCGCGACCAAGCCGCGCACTGCGCGCACATTGCCCACGCTGCGCGAGTATCCGTCATATCAGACATCCCCTTGTGATGCCGTGGCCCTTACCCGCGCTTGCCCGAACGTTTTACGTTCAAACCGCTGGACCTGGTTATCTGTGTCCAACGCGCTTGCCGCTACACGCGGCGCGTCATGCCGCCGGCCTGGCTGCGCGTATTGATCAAGGAGTAGAGAATGGCTAAAGAAGAACTCATCGAATTGGATGGCATTGTTGACGAAGTGCTGCCCGATAGCCGCTACCGCGTCAAACTGGACAACGGCATCGAAGTCGGCGCCTACGCTTCCGGCCGTATCCGCAAGCACCGCATCCGCATCCTGGCGGGCGACCGCGTCACCCTGGAAATGTCGCCTTATGACCTGACCAAGGGCCGCATCAACTTCCGCCACAAAGACGAACGCGCTCCCGCGCCGCATCGTCCCCAGCAATACCGCCGTTAAGCCAGGGCCTCAGGGCCGGCCCTGGGCCGGCTCCCTGACCCTGCTGCGCGCGGGCCTCGGGCCAACACTGGCCTTAAGCCCTAGCCGCGACATGCCGTAATGCGTGGGACGTCCATTCGTGAAAGAATGGCCCCCAAGTCAGGCGCAATGTCTGGCGGGATACGCATGAAGCAAGATGGATCTCACACAAGAATTGCAAGCCGCTGCTGACCAGCTTTCCCTGGCACGACGTAGGTTCGTGAAGGGGGAAGAAGGCCTGCGCCTGCTGAATCAGTCGCGCGAGGCGTTCATCAACAGCCTGCGCAATACCGGCCTGACCTACGCCGAAGCCAAGATCAAGTACGACAACTGCCTGGATGACCAGGAAGCTGAGCAGCGCCACGTGCGCCAGCAGATGGAGTATGCCGAGCGCATGCACCAGTTCGTGCTGAACAAGATCGCGCAACAGACCGCCACGGCCTGACGCGCGTAGGGCCGGGTTTGGCGGCTGATCGCGCCGCCGCCCCGCCCTTAATGTCCCCGATCAGGGCTTGAACGCCCCGATGAAAATGGCCGGGTCCACCCGCGCATCGTTCAGGCTGACGTTCCAGTGCAGATGCGGCCCGGTCGCCCGGCCCGTCGCCCCCACCTTGCCCACCACGCCGCCACGCGGCACCTCGTCGCCCACCTTCACATCGATGGCCGACATGTGGCAGAACATGCTGACGAAGCCCTGGCCATGGTCCAGAAACACCGTCTTGCCGTTGAAGAAGTAATCCCCCACCAGCACCACGATGCCCGCCGCGGGCGCCTTGATCGGCGTGCCCGCCGGCACGGCGAAGTCCAGCCCGGAATGCGGGTTGCGTTCCTGGCCGTTGAAAAAGCGCCGCAAGCCGAAGGGGCTGGACAGGCGCCCGCCGTTCACCGGGCGGTCCAGCAACAGGTTGCTGGGCGTGACGCCCGCGCGGTACGTCCGATTGGCCGCGCTTTGCTCGGCCATTTCGCGTTCGATGCGCTTCATGTCGTCAGGGTTGGGGTCCACCTGACGCGGATTCTTCAGCGTGATGTGCTGCGCCACGTATTCCTTGGCGCCCACCTTGAACGGCAGCTTGCGCTGGCCGCGCGCATCATTGACCACCGCCTGCTGTTCGCCCGGCTTCACGCTGAGCGGAATGCCGATGATGGCGATCCACTGCTTGCCCTCTTCACGCACGACCAGCACGCGGCGGTCCAGAAACGTGACTTCAGGCGCGCGCTCGGCGTCACCCAGCGGCAACACGGCGACACCGCCCGGTACGGGCGCATTGAGTTTGCGGGTGATGAAGCCCTGCTGCGACTGAGCGCGAGCCGGCAGGCCCAGGCCGAGGGCGGCGGCGGCAAGACCCAACCGCAGGATGTCGCGGCGCTGGAATGCAACGGTTACGGGCATCGGGGCGCTTACAGGCACAGGTTCGCCGGTTCGATGATGCTTTGATCGCGGCGCGCGATGCGGGTCGACAGGCGCGTTTCGGTCTTGCCCTTCCAGGTGGTGGTCGTCAGCACGGCCTCGACGCCCAGGCTGTCTTCCTGGACCAGCTCAAAGCCGTTGCGCACGGCGTTCTGCTTGAAATTGACGCCCATGTTCTTCCAGGCGGAGGCCACGCAGGTCGTGTAGTCCTCGGCCGTGCGCTGGGTGGCGCCATAGAAGACGGGGTCGCGCTGGCGCACGTCTTTGACGTTGGCGCAGGCCGACAGGGCAGCCAGGACGGTAAGGGACAGGGCGATGCGAACCTTCATACGGGCAGACTCTCAAGCAGAAAATGGTGGACGAAAGCGGGGAGGACGAAAGCGGCCAAAACTATAACGCAGCGGTCAATCAGGGCTGGGGCGCGCGACGAGCCGATTTGGGGCGGAAGGCGTCGATGACCTTGGCGTGCGTTTCCGCATAGGGGCCGCCGATCAGGTCGATGCAATACGGAATGGCGGCGAAGATGCCGGGCACGAGCACGGCGCCGTCGTCGCCCTTCAGCCCTTCCAAGGTCTCGCGTATGGACTTCGGCTGGCCAGGAAGGTTCACGATCAGCGCCGCATGCGACGGCGTTTCGCGGATGACGGCGACCTGGCGCGACAAGATCGCCGTGGGCACAAAACGCAGGCTGATCTGGCGCATCTGTTCGCCAAAACCCGGCATTTCCTTGGTGCCGACCGCCAGTGTGGCTTCAGGCGTGACGTCGCGCCGAGCCGGCCCGGTGCCGCCGGTCGTCAGCACCAGGTCGCACCCGCAGATGTCGACCAGCTCGATCAGCGTTTCGGAAATGCGGGCCGGTTCATCGGGAATCAGCCGGTCCACCGCCTGCCACGGCGACGCGAGCGCCGAGCCCAGCCATTCGCGCAGCGCGGGCAGCCCTTGATCCTGGTAGGTGCCGGACGAGGCGCGGTCAGAGACGGACACCAGACCGATGATCAGGTCGTCGGGATGGCGGCGGGCGATACGGGGGATGGCGGTCATGGGCGGCGGATATCGATAAGGAGATTTGGGAAGACGGCGCGGCGCGGTCAATCCTGGAAATCCTTAAAGCGCGCCGCGACGTCGATGCTATCGCATTCTTTCCCAGGAGGAAGCGCCGCCCCTGGGTAAGCTAAGCGCCCTGGCCTTGTGGCAAAAATGCGAATCCCCGCCGCTTGGGGTTTGCCACGCTTGTTCCGGTCATATGCGCTGGATAACATCCGCTAACAAACTAATTCGAGTTTCCAGCGCGCCCGCCTCATCCCATGTTCAAACGCACTCTTCGGCAGCACGCGCTGGCCGCGGCGCTGGCCTTGTCCGCCGCCGCCGTTGCCGGCTGGGTCGCCTGGCACCCGCTGGCCTTGAAGACCGAGCCGGTCCCCGCCGCCGCCCCCGGCATCTACATCCCCAACCTGGGCAACACGCTGAATGAGCAGACGCGCAACCTGTCGCGGCTGAGCCAGGCGCTGCGCACGGGCGACCGGCTGGTGATTCTGGGGTCGTCCGAGCTGACTAGCAACGACCTGCGTTTCGTGCCGTATCGCTACCTAGCCGACGAGTTGCAGATGCCCGTGCTGGCGTATGGCCATTCGGGCTTCCAGTCCCTGGGTATGCAGTTTGTGCTGGCCGCGCTGGCCAATGACCTGTCGCCCGCGTCCCGGGTGGTGATCATGCTGTCGCCCGGCTGGTTCGATGGCGACGGCGGACTGAGTGCGGACGAATTCAACGAACACGCCAACCCGCTCTTGCCGCGCCTGCTCAAGCAGCCCGAGGGCCGCGCGGAGCTTGCCCGCTGGCTGCAAGACAAGGGCGACGCCCGCGTGGCCTGGTCGATGATGGCCGAACAGGCCTACGTGTTGCGCCAGCGCCTGGTGGATCTGTGGGCGCCGGCGTACGCCGCATCCGCCCCCGTGCAGGAAGCGGAAGGCCCGGCGGCGGCCGCGCGCGTCGTCGACTGGGACGCACTGGCCCAAGAGGCCCAAAGCGCCGAACAGCGCCTCATGGCCGGTAACCGCTATGCCGTGCGCGATGACTTCTTCAACAAGTACCTGCGCACGATTCCCGAAGGCGGCAAGACCGCCTACCAGCCCCAGCCCCTGACCGGGCGCGACGAGCTGCGCGAATTGACCGCGCTGATGGCGCTGCTGCGCCAGCACAACGTGAACGCACTGTTTGTGATGCAGCCGCTGCACCCAATGGTGTTCAAGGACCTGAACCGCTTTGAGCCCGTGCAACGCGAAGTGGCCTCGCTGTGCCAGCGCTACGCCATGACGTGCATGGACATGTACAGCGCGCCGTTCGAAGTGGGCATGCTGCGCGACGTGCAGCACCTGGGCGAACTGGGCTGGCTGCGTGTAAACCAGAAAATCGCCGAGACCTTCCGGCCATGACAGGCGCCCCAACATGAAAAGAACGCTTTGGCTGTGCCTGCTGTATCTGGGCGTGCTGGCCGTGCTGCTGATTCAGGCTGATACGGCGGCCAACCTGGGCAAACCGATGGAAATCGAGTTCCAGTACTCCAAGTTCTGACGCGCCTGACGGGGACGGACCGGCCTTTGGTTTTCCAACGCAACCAGGGTCAGGTCACAAATCTGCAATAATCGGCTCCTCTCGCCGGAACCTCGCCCCCCGCCTCCATGTTCGACCTCTTCCACGGCCTAGATCTCTGGGTCGGCCTCAGTCTTGTGCTGGCCCTGACATTCGTCCTGGCCTTTGAATTCATCAATGGCTTTCACGACACGGCGAACGCCGTGGCCACGGTCATTTACACCAAGGCCATGCCGCCGCATCTGGCGGTCGTGCTATCCGGCATTTTCAACTTTCTGGGCGTGCTGCTAGGCGGCGTGGGGGTGGCATACGCCATCGTGCACCTGCTGCCGGTGGAGCTGTTGATCAATGTGGATACGGGACGCGGGCTGGCCATGGTGTTCGCCATGCTGGCCGCGGCCATCGCCTGGAACCTGGGCACCTGGTACTTCGGCATCCCGGCTTCCAGCTCGCACACGCTGATCGGTTCGATTTTGGGCGTGGGCCTGGCCAACGCCTTGATCACCGACCTGCCGCTGGCTGATGGCGTCAACTGGGGCAAGGCGATCGATATTGGCCTGTCGCTGGTGGCCTCGCCCGTGGCCGGCTTTGTGGTGGCGGGCGGTTTGTTGCTGCTGCTCAAGCGGTGGCTGCCGCTGTCGAAGATGCACAAGACGCCTGACCAGCGCCGCGCCATCGACAACAAGAAGCACCCGCCCTTCTGGAACCGCCTGGTGCTGGTGCTGTCCGCCATGGGCGTGAGCTTTGTGCACGGCTCCAATGACGGGCAAAAGGGGATTGGCCTGATCATGCTGGTGCTGATCGGCATCGTGCCCGCCAACTTCGTGCTGGATACCACCAGCACCACCTACCAGATCGAACGCACCCGCGACGCGGCGAACCATCTGAACGTGTTCTATCAGCGCAATGAAGCGATGCTGGGCGATTTCCTGGCGCTCAAGCGTGCGGATGCCACCTCCGAACTGCCGCGCAATTTCCGCTGCGACCCCGAACTGACCGTGCCGACGATTGCCGCGCTGCAAACCGACCTGGCGGGCGTCAGCAACTACGCCGACCTGTCGGCAGAAAAGCGCATCGACGTCCGCCGCTATCTGCTGTGCCTGGACGATACCGCCAAGAAGGTGTCGCGCATTGAAGGGCTGCCCGCCCGCGAACGCGCCGACTTGCAACGCCTGCGCGCCGACCTGACCGCCACCACCGAGTACGCGCCCTTCTGGGTGATCGTGGCGGTGGCCCTGGCGCTGGGCGCGGGCACCATGGTGGGCTGGCGCCGTGTGGTGCTGACGGTGGGCGAGAAGATCGGCAAGCAAGGCATGACGTATGCGCAAGGCATGTCGGCACAGGTGACGGCGGTGGCCGCCATCGGTCTGGCCAACGTGTTCAGCCTGCCCGTGTCCACCACCCACGTGCTGTCCTCGGGCGTGGCAGGCACGATGATCGCCAACAAGACCGGCCTGCAAGGCAACACAGTGCGCAACATCCTGCTGGCCTGGGTGCTGACCCTGCCCGCGTCGATGGCGCTGGCGGCTGGCCTGTTCTGGATCGGCGTGCAGATCGCGGGCTGATGGCTGGCTGATGGCTGGCTAATGGCAAGACGGCCGTGCGGGCAATCCGCACGGCCGATGCAACACTCTGGCAACCGCGCCAGGCTGTTTTTTGGAAAGGCCCGCGTCTACCATGGCGCCATGGCTACCTCGACCCCCACCCTGCATTACATTTTTGATCCGCTTTGCGGCTGGTGCTATGGCGCCGCGCCGCTCGTGGACGCCGCCCGCCGCGTCGCCGGCCTGCAAATCACGCTCCATGGCGGCGGCATGATGACCGGCGGCAACCGCCAACCCGTCTCCGACGCCTTGCGACGCTACGTCATGCCGCACGATGAACGCATCGCCGGCCTGACGGGCCAGACCTTCGGCAAAGACTACTTCGACGGTTTGCTGCGCGACACGGGCGCTGTATTCGACTCCGAACCGCCCACCACCGCCATCCTGGCTGCGCAGACGCTAGCCGGCCGCGGGCTGGACCTGCTCAAGCGCTTGCAAGTGGCGCACTACATAGAAGGCAAACGCATTGCCGACCCGGCGGTTCTGAAGTTGCTGGCTCGCGGCATTGGCCTGGACGGCGATGCGTTCGATGCCGCCTACGCAACGGCCGAAGGCGCGGATACCGCGGCCCACATCGCGGCCAGCCGGAAGCTGCTGGGACAGGTGGGCGGCACGGGCTTTCCCACCTTGGCGTTAGAGCAGGACGGCGTGTACGCGCTGCTGGAACCGGCCAGGTATCTGGGCCGTCCGGAACGTTGGCAAGCGGATTTGCAGGCGCGCATACAAGGCCAGAAGGCATAAAGCGAGCGGGCGGCGTTCAGCCCGCAGGGTGCAGGACGCCGCATTCACGTCGCCGCATTCACGTCGCCGCATTCACGCGGCCGGACTCACCCCGCCAACGCCAGCAACACGCCATACCCCGCCATGCCTAACAACACGGCGACGCCCGTATTGGCGACCAGGCGCGCGGCCACACCCGTGACGACCAAGCCGCCCACATAAGGCGCGATGCGGGCGGCGTCCGCCCCCGCATCCATCAAGTCAGGCACGATCACCGCCGCCGCGATGCCCGCCAGCAGGCTGGGCCCCAGTGCGGCCAGCGCCGAGCCTTCGCGCGACAAATGGCGCAACAGCCGGCTGCGTTCGGACAACATGAAAGGCAGCGCGCGCGTCAGATACGTAATGACGGCCATCGCAATCACCGCGCCCCAAAAACCCAAGCCGTCGGCGTTCATGGTGACCTCTTCAAACGGTAGGCCGCGCAGCCGACAATGGCGCCGATCAAAATCGCCAGCGTCGTATGCCCCATGGCGGCCACGGCGCCAGCCCCCGCCACCGCGGCGATGACGGGCCAGCCCATGCCGCGCTTGGCGCTCTGGCACACCAGCGCCATGAACAAGGCGGGCAACGCGAACCGCATCACTTGCGACAGCATCGGGTAATGACGTTCCAGCCCGTCGCCCGCGTAGACGCCCACGGCCGTGCCGGCGATCCAGGTCAGCCAGGCGCCCAGCCCCAGCGCAATCATCCACCCCTGGCGCCGCGCGGGCGGCACGGTTTGCAGACGATTGAAGGCCGTGGCGAAAACCTCATCGGTAAGCAGAAACGCGACCTTCAGGCGGTCACGCAACGCCGCCGGCAGAAAGCGCGACAGCAGCGGGCCATACAGCAGATGTCGCGCATTCAACAACGAACACAGCGCCACCACCCATAGCCAGGGCGTGCCGGCTTTGATCGAGGCCAGCAACAGAAATTGGCTGGCCCCGGCGTAGACAAATACGGAAATCAGGATGACTTGCAGCGGGGTCAGCCCCGCCGCCATGCCCGCAATGCCGAACGTCACGGCCACTGGAAAGTAGCCGATCATGACGGGCAGGCAGGATTTCAAGCCATCCAGGCGCGCGCTGGCCGCCAGGGCCGGCGCGGAAGGGGAAGACGTCTCCAAGATGCGTTTCGCTTGTTTGTTGTGGCAAAGCAAGCGCGTAGTTTACCGGCCCGGGCCAGCCAAATGCCGGCCCCATGGCTGCCCCAACGCAGCGCGATCAGCGGTCGGCGCCTTCGAGCGCACGCAGATGCGCCTTCAGGCGGCGCACTTCCTGGCTCAAGTCCAGAATCAGCGCCACGGCGTCCAGGCTGGCGCCGAAATCATGTTCGAGCCGGCGGGCATGCAGCGCGCGCTGCAAATCGACGCTATAGAAGCACCACTCCGCCTGCTGGCCGCTGGCGTTGACGATACCCACCTCCACCAGCTGGGCCACCCATTCCACTTCCGCGCCGCACGCGCGGGCCAGATCGTCCGCGCTGAGCGGCTGTGATTTGCCCACGACGGTGGCGCTGGTGATGACAACTTTATTCATAATCAAACCCCCAGGTGGCGTCGTGGGTTGAAGGGCACGTCTTGCTGGAGCTTGCGGTAGGCCGCCTTGGCCGCCTCGCTATCGGCAGGCGGCAACACCAGATCCAGCACCAGATACAGATCGCCCGGCGGATCGCCCGGTATGCCGCGCCCGCGCAGACGCAGCTTGCGGCCATTGCCCGAGCCCGCCGGAATCGACACTTCAACGGTGCCGCCCGGCGTGGGCGTGTTCACCTTCGCACCCAGCGCCGCTTCCCAGGGCGCGACCGGCAGCGTCATGTAAAGGTCACGCCCTTCCGCCCGATATTGCGGATGCGGTTTGAAGCGCACTTCCAGGTACAGGTCGCCATTTTCTCCCCCGCCGTAGCCGGGCATGCCCTGGCCGGACAGCCGGATGTACTGGCCTTCACGCACGCCCGCCGGAATGCGCACGCTGAGCGTGCGCGTCTTCATGTGGGGGCGGCCCTGATCGTCCATTTCCATCGCCCGCAGGCTGATGTCGCGGGTCGCACCCTTGAGCGCGTCTTCCAGGTCGACCTCGATGGCGGCGTGATGGTCGTCGCCACGCGCACGGAAATCCTGCTGACGCGCGCCGCCACGCTGGCCGCGTCCGCCAAACAGTGACGAAAAGAACTCGCTGAACTGCGCTTCGTCGCCGGGCGCTGCTCCGCGATGGAATTCGAAGCCTTCGTCCCAGCCCGGCGGCGGCTGGAAGCCGCCATCAGGCGACACGCCCGCCGCAAGATTGTCATAGGCCAGGCGTTTTTCTTTGTCGCGCAAGACGTCATAGGCCTCGTTGACGTCGCGCATGCGGACCTCGGCGTCGCTTTCCTTGCTGACGTCTGGATGGTATTTACGGGCGAGTTTGCGGTATGCACGGCGGATGTCGTCTTCCGACGCCCCGCGCTCCACCCCGAGAATGGTGTAGTAGTCCTTGAACTCCATGTTCCAGCCCACCTTAACGGTTTCGGCCGCGCGCGGCGGCGCCGCATCCGGCCTTGAATATCAAGAAGATAGGGGTTGCGGACCGATTTTTCAATGTGATTCGACAAGGCGGCTGGCCGCGTTTGGAAGCATTTGAGCCGTAAGCGTCAGTGACTTGTCGCATCAGTGGCGTAGTATCTGATTTTTACCGGTCGGCCCTACCCTTTGACTGTCCGCCCGGTTCACCCCGCAGGATTCACGATGAAGATGAGCAACATCCCCTTCGGCACCACTGATTGGTCCGAAGTCGAACGCACCGAACACGCTGGCGACACCGGCATGGCGTACTGGCGCACCCGCCAGTTTGGCGACCTGCGCGTGCGCATGGTCGAATACACGGCCGGTTACCTGGCCGACCACTGGTGTACCAAAGGCCACATCCTGTTCTGTCTGGAAGGCGAGCTGCACACGGAACTGGAAGACGGCCGCCAATTCGTGCTGACCCCGGGCATGAGCTATCAGGTGGCCGATCAGGCCGAACCGCATCGCTCGTCCACCGCCACGGGCGCCAAGCTCTTCATCGTTGACTGACGCGCTGGCGCGACACGGGACATTGCAATTGCGTTACGCTTTGCAAACCACACGGCCCCTCGCCGCGTGTCGATTCCGTACCGCTGTTGCACACCCCGCCTGACCGGAGACAAGATTTGGGCGCCCCGATTACGCTATACGTCGATTCCCAGTTCCTTAGCCCCTACGCCATGTCGGTGTATGTGGCGCTGACCGAAAAGCAATTGCCTTTCGAAGTGCGCCCCATTGACCTGGGTGCGGGCGAGCAACGCATGCAGCCCTATCAATGCCGCGCGCTGACGGCCCGCGTGCCGGCGCTGACGCATGACGACTTCAACCTGACCGAGTCGAGCGTCATCGAGGAATACCTGGAAGAGGTCTTCCCCGCCCCCAAGCACGCGGCGCTGTATCCCCAAGGCATCCGCGAACGCGCCCGCGCCCGCCAATTGCAAGCGTGGCTGCGCAGCGATCTGGGCGCGCTGCGCCAGGAACGCCCCACTGAAACCGTGTTCTACGGCCAAGCCGGCCAGCCCCTGTCCGACGCTGCACACGCCGCGTCGGCCAAGCTCATCCAGGTGGCCAGCTACCTGGTTGGCGTGGGCCAGACGACGCTGTTTGACGACTGGTGTATTGCCGACCTGGACCTGGCGGTGATGCTCAAGCGCCTGGCTCTGGATGATCTGCCCGACCCCCTGCGCGCCTACGCCGATGCCCAATGGCAGCGGCCCTCCGTCCAGAAATGGCTGGAGCACAACGCCGCCGCACGAGACTGACCCCGCGCGCGCCGTAGGGCCATGGTCCAACGGCGGCCGCAACGCCGAAGCCGAATGCTTTCTTCAATTAAGCAGGGACACATAGCGCGCATTTTTTGACCGGGATCAACCCGCTTAATGTTGCAGCGCAGCATCCGATGCGGTGTAATGGGGAAGTCAACTCGGCCGGTTCCACTCGGGAATCGGCCCGGCGGCCTTTCGCCGCCGGGAGCAACTTACAGGAGATCGCCATGGCCGGTTCCGGCAACGATCGCGTCCCCACCCCGTCCTTCAACCCCTGGACGGCCGCCTACGAATACGCCGTGGATGCCTGGCAGCGCGGCGTGCTCTACGCCGACGTGCTGCGCCAGCGCGGCAACCAATACCACGAACACATGGCCAAGCGCGCGCCCAACGTGCTGAGCATGGAGTTTGAGCTGGTGCTGGATGGCCGCGAATTGCCGCGCCCCGTTAACTACGGGCTGTTGCGCATCAAGCCGCCCGCCGACGTGGAAACGGACCCGATCAAACGCCCCTTCCTGGTCGTGGACCCCCGCGCCGGGCACGGCCCCGGCATTGGCGGCTTCAAGCCTGAAAGCGAAATCGGCGTGGCCGTGCGCGCTGGCCACCCCTGCTACTTCGCGACCTTCCTGCCCCAGCCCATGCCGGAGCAGACCGTCGAAGACGTGATGATGGCGGAAGCGCGATTCCTGGAAGAGATCATCGCGCTGCACCCGGACGCGGAA
>Ga0256885_1000215_pt1 | contig 18529 bp, 1 predicted proteins | sample MC6MC0493MT_FD_186344 | JGI IMG/M metagenome (GOLD analysis project Ga0256885, IMG submission 186344) | Metatranscriptome of enriched soil aggregate microbial communities from Iowa State University, Ames, United States - MC6-MC0493-MT... | ecosystem: Environmental > Terrestrial > Soil >...
GCCTAACTCAGTCGGTAGAGTGACAGCCTCTTAAGCTGCTAGTCGCGGGTTCGAGCCCCGCGGTGGGCTTTCTTTTTTGTTTGTTTGTTGGGTTTTCGTCGGCTTGATGATTCTGCGTTGAGATACCGGTACCACGATGACAGATCTAGAGAGAGGTGGAATACAGGAATCGGTACTCATACCAAGTGGCCTCAGCTGTGAAACAGCAAACAAAAACAATCAAGACGCACTATTAAACATGCACGCTCATGATCAGCCAATTGCAACTTGGGTTAAGCACGTAGCGAGCTCTCCAGCACCGCATACACCTCCATAATGTTCTTCATTAGCAACGACTCGGGGAAGTGCGCGAACCACTCCAAATCCATGAGGAAATTATCCTCCACCTCCATGTAGCCCAGCGAAGACACAATCGTACTCTCCGCACTCATATGCGTCTCGGTGAGATTCTGCTCGATGAACTCCTTCATCACCGTCGCCAGCACCTCGGCCTGGATCTTGGCCGGCTTGGCTTGGCAGAGCTCCACCAGTTGCTCGCGAGCCTTGGCTTCGAGAGGCTGGCGGTACTTGGACTGCACATTGGCAAAGGAGTCGACGGCCGTGAAGTTACGCAGCAGTTGCCACAACCAATCGATGTGCTTCAAACGAATCTCGGAGTAGACCAGCTGGCTGCCAAACTCCTTCTCGGCATTCTCCATCATCAGCACACTGCTGACGTACTCGCCGAGCTTGCGTTCGCCCACTTGCAGCTGCGTGATAAACGAGCCGCCCGTGCCTTGCAGGAAGCTGATGCAGGTTTCCAACAGTTCCAGACACTGACGAGCACCGCTGCGATTGGGGGCACCAAGTTCCTTCAGAATCTTATCCGCCATCTCCTTGGTGAGCGATTCTTGCGGCACCTTCTGCTTCAACAAGCGCGTGGAGCTGCCCTGACCCAGCGGCTCCACAAACTGCACCATGCGCACCTCCAAGTCCAACAACGGCTTGCCGCTCAGGTGCACGTCCAACAGATACTGCTCGGCCTTGCCGAAATCGTACACCACGGCACCTGTGTTGGTGTACTGCACACACTGATTCTCCAAGAACGGCAAGAGGCTGCCTTCGAGGTCGTACACCAGGGCGTGGGCCGGCGAAAAGAACTTGCTGCTGACTTGGGAATGACGGGACGACGAGGAGGACGACGAGGAAGAATTGACGCGGGAGCTCAGACGTTGCGAATCAGCACCACGAACCAGCAACAGTTCGTCGACCATTTGCACCATGCGATTGTGTTTTTCGCCCAAGAAACGCGCCAGCGTCAACGGGCAGATGCCTTCATCCTTCTCCGACGGCATCGAGAACGTGATGGGGGTCGACCATTCCATGGACATGGATCGATACAGGGCCGGGATGGGCATGCAGCCGAAGCGTTCGACGAATCGCCAGCTGAGGTTCCAGGCCGCGCGGAAGCCGATGAAGGCACGCACCCACTTGTCACGCTCGCCGGCAGGAATGGTATCGATGACTTCCGCCACGGTCATCTTCGAAGCACGCGAGTGCTCCAGTTGACGATTGAAACGATTGGTCAGCAGTGCCTGCCACTCGATCACAGCGGGCAGGAAGCGCAGGGCCCTGAGCTGCTCCTCCTCCATCAAGAACGTGCTGAGCACCGGGTGGGCGCCTTGTTGTTCGCCTCCCGCATCTGGTGACAGCATGTTGAGCTCCATCTTGAAGTCGTGCAGCGAGAACGGGCGGCGGTAGCGCCAAATGGCCGGGGCCGTCGACGCGCGCACCGCAGGCGGCAGGCTCGACAGGTCGATGCGCTCCATCAGCTCCGACAGCAGCACGGAGCCCTCTTCCTTGCCATCCTTGCCTTCGGGGCTGAATCGCTTATAGGCCTCATCCAGACGCGAGGAAATCGCCGAACCAGCCACCACCGAACCACCTTGCTTCTGGTCGGCTTCATACAAAGGCGCCAGCAGACGGGTCATTTGCTGTTCCCACTGCATGCGCATCTCGACTGTGGGCAGCGCGGCGAAGCTGAAGAGGGCGCCTTGGTTGGATGAGCGAGGCGACACCTGCAAGGCCAGCTCTAACAGCAGACTCAAGTAGGCCGGCTCCATGTCACGGCGCACCAGGTGGCTTTCGCGGCCAACGAGACCTGCCAAGAAGTCCATGAAGATGCGCGCCGCCTGCAGGTCGATGTTGCGCTGGGAAATAAGCGGCCATCGGGAGTTCAACGCCGCCGTGAACGGAGCTCGCAGCGCGCGGACCTCCATCGGTTGGAAACCCAGCACGGCCAATCGATCGAGAGGGATCTGCTCGATGCGTGGGTGCTGCTGTTGTTGCTGCTGCTGCTGTTGCTGTTGTTGTTGTTGTTGCAATTGCTGAATCATGGCTGGATCCATCTCCGGCTCCTCTTCTTCGTCATCGTGCTCCTCGTCTTCGTGATCAACATCATCCTCATGAGCATGAGGAGGGATGGGTGGCAGGGGCTGAGAGCCGGCACCAACGGCATCCAGCAGAGACACATGGAACAGCACGGCGACATCGTCCGTGGATCGACGAACCATGTTCTTGACCAGAGACCAGTCACTTTCAACATGCTCCACAAAGAAGGTCGCCAGTTGTGATACGTGGGTGGGATAGTTGTTGAACGAAGTATAGCCCTTGTTGAGCACACCGCTGGTCAGCACTTGCTTCGACCAAGGGTTCGAGTTGACGATGGCGTTGGAAGCCGAAGGCTTGACTGGGGACTTCATCTCGGCCGGACGACCAGCAAATAGTGAGGAGATCGAAGAGGCGAAAGAGGACGAAGAGGGGGAAGCAGAGGACGAGGAAGAGGAAGAGGCAGATGCAGAGACAGCAGCGGAGGAATCTTGCGACATCAGAGCCTCAGCAGCCGCACCCAACACAAAGGCGGCATGCAGAAGGAAACGCTGAGATCGGGCGCTAACAGGAGCCAAGCCTCGCACGGTATCAAACGGATTCTTCTCCTCGTTGGCCGTTCGCAAGCAATACGCCTTCTCCGAGTTGTCCTTGACCTTGGTCCGCTTACTGTAGTCCGTGTTGCCTTGCAGCTCAGAATCGAGATCGGACTGGCCCTCGAGCAGGTTGTGATCCAAGCCACCAATATCCACACCGCAAGTGGCACACTTTTGGATGACAGTAGGACGGCCACATTGATCGACGTAGTATGCGTGGCCGTTGCTGCACTTGTACCAGCGACCTCCCAACACACGCACAGCCATCGCCGCAGCATCTTCAGGCATGCCAGGGAAATAGGTTTCGGCCAACGAGGCAGGGTTCGTGATGAGGGTATGGAACAGCGAAAGCTCACTGCCCGAGGAAAGCGTGGTGGCGTTCGCAGCCCCAGCAGGCCGCAAATTGAGGTTGCCGCCGGCGGTCATGCAAGCGACGAAGACATGAGCCATGAGACGCACCAGGGCAATGTGCTCGGTACTGCTGCCGCTGTGAAGTGAGAGGTACTGCAGGGCCCTGTTGGAGCTGTTGTTATTGTTGTTGTTGGCTTTGTTGGCGGGAGCGGCAAAGAAGGCCAACAGGGCGCGTTCTTGAGGGTGGAAGGCAGCCAGCAGAGACGATTTGGAGCTCAATACCCACTGATGCAGCTCGGCGAGGCGTTGATGAGTGATGGCAGGAATCTCGGGCAGGACACTCAACAAGAATGCCTCGTGGAACACGGCGGCGGTCAGCGCTGCCTTGAAATGATTGATGAGCTGGTGGTCAGCGAAGGTGGCAGGGGTTGGCGAGGACAAAGCCGTCGACGACACTGACAGAATCGCACTTTCGAGCTGGCGATCCAAAGCATTCGCGCTACCGGAAGCAGGAGATAAGGCTGTTGAAACGAGGTTGTGCACCACCGACCAGTAGGGCAGCGAGATGAAAGGATTGTGGCGAGGCAGCTTGTTGTCACCAAGGAAGCGCACCAACGCCGCATCACCCGTCTGCAACCACTGCTGCAGCCACTTGCTCGAACGCAAAGGAACCTGCTGTAACGCGGAGCGTACAAACGACACACCACGAGCTCGCTCCAGGTTCTTGAGCAAAAACAGACGAATAGAACGAACAGGGCCGCTCGAAGAATCACCGCACATGAAGGGCTCGAGCTGGCGCTGCAGAGCTGACAGCTCTTCCAGATCCTTGGCTTGGCTGGCCTTGTCGCTGTTATTATTGTTGGCTTCGTCGCTGTCCAGCACACGACACAGCTCGCCAGCGTACACCACCAGAATGCGTCGCATCAAGGCCATGGTGTGAAGAACTTCCTCGACGGGAGATTGAGCCTGAGAGGCACCAGGCTGGTATTGCAAGTGAGCGAGCTTGAGATTGGCAGTTTGAGCGCTGGCTTCGGGAATGGTGCGAATGCTTGCCTCGAGGAACTTCTCGTGAACCGAAGCATGGCAGACTGCAAGCGAGTTGTCGAGGTAGCCATGCTCCGCGACCTCGGTTTCAAGCTGCTTGACCAGCCACTTCTCCACAATGGCCTTGGTCTCAGGATCGCTGATGGCCAACAAGGCACGCAGCAGAGCGACACGACCTGCATCCGAAGGCACGACGTCGATGTAGTATTTGCTGCTATCATCGCCCACTGACTGCTCGGAAATGAGCTTGCGCTGAGCCAGAAGCAGAATGAAATCGGACAGCAGAGCAGGCTCAATGGCTTCTTGCTCAGCCAGACGGACGATACCGCTCGAAGAGGCCGAGGTGGTGTCGTAACGCTGGTCCTCGCTTTCCTTGTTCTCAGCAGAAGCAGAAGAGGCAGAGGGAGTGGAGGCGGGGAAGCAGATGTGGAAGAGGAAGAACTCCATGAAGCGCGAAGCCTGAGCCTGTAGATGGACCTCTTTGTTGCGCGACTCCTTCACGAGCTTCTGATCAGCGGCATCGGAGCGGTAGTACGAGCCATGCTCCGAGATGACTTTCTCGCGGCACCAATGGCAGCAACGTCCACCCTCTTTGAAGGCAGAGCTGGCGATGTAGTCATCCGCACAAGACTTGCACACCAGACGACGGCAAGAAGGACGCAAGCAGAAGCGCACCGGATGCTCGGGAATGGAAAGACAGAAATCACACTCGATGTCCGAGCCAGCACGCGAATACTTGCGATTGAGATCAGACAGCAACTTAATCAACACGCGCATGGTGGACTGAGTGCGCAAGTTGATGCCCGACAGCGCTTGCAGGGTGTCAAGCGTGACAGCGGGCTCGATGCGCAGCGGTACACTGATGTCGCGAACGAAGGTGTAGTTGAAGATGGCCTTTTCCCAAGTCAGGATGGCATCTTTGGTCGACGACACCTTCTGATCGGTTTCTTGCTGCTGATAGACCAGCGAGGCCGAGTACAACAGCGAGCCCACAGCCGGGCGAGCCATCTCCACCATGCCCATCCAGTGGCCGTATTCGCGCACATCGCGCCATCCCTGACGAGCAGGCTGCATATGACGCAACACAATCTGCACCACGGCCACATCCAAATCCGAGCCGAAAGGCACAAGCTCGGCAGTGGCAGGGTCGCACAGCAGGCGCAGCACCTCGTCCAGACACGACGGCACAGCATCGATGAGCTGGAGGTAGGCGTGGATGGTGCGCTCGCATTGCCAGAAGCGCGCGTGGACCGCTGACAGACGGTTAGGAGTGCCGAGGCTGGGGCTGGCCGCCGCTCCGCTCTTCAGCAAGGCAGCACGACCGAACAGGGTCAAGACCTGCCAAACCAGCGTGGCTTGACTCTGCTTATCAATGTTGGGCGAATGCATGGTGTGAATGCAAGCAAAGTCGAAGACATAGCGCTTCATCAGTGGCTCCGACAGGACACCGTCCAGACCGCACTCGAGGTTGATGAGTTGGAGCTGCTGTTGCAGAGCGTGTTCGAGCTTGGCCGACACACCAGCGCCCACAGACACGGAAGAGGAAGCAGAAGAGGCAGGAAGCTTGCTCTCCTCATTGTGGGCAATGTTGTGGATACCGATGGAATCCTGGGCCGTGTTACGCATGGATTGCAGCAGATGGCTGACGAAGAACGAGAACGGGAAGCGCGAAGCAAACGGCTGGCCACCGGCACCATCAGCCGCCACTTCGACCACACGAGCGCCGTTACCACCGGCCACCAAAGCCGCCTGATGCCAGCCGAACAGGTTCATGTCGCGGACCGAGCGCGAGAACAGGTACAACCAGATGGAGGCCACCTCGGACTCTTCGAGCAGATAGAGGCACGAGTTGCGATCCATGTGAGCCAGCAGCACGGCAAAGCACGAGGCCACGGTGTCGTTGATCTGACGATGCAGAGCGGCCTGGAAGGTACCAGACAGAGAGAGCTCGTGCTCGCCTTGGGCGCCAGACATCAGATCCAGCGACAGGTCCGACTGCTTGACCATTTCCGTGATGCAGTCCTTGACCTGCTGTACAAACGCGCGCTGCGATTGTCCCGCCAACGAAGAATGCATCGCCGAATTCGGGTCCGACAGGCACTGCAGCAGGAACGAAATCTGCTTGGCCACATCGGCGTTGGTGCGCTCGTGGAGATAGACCAGACGAGTCATAGCCGCACGGAAGTGGCGCACCAGGACTTGGCGCAGATCCAGGCCGGCCATAATCTCGGACATCGACTTGCCCAGCATGCTTTGGATATCGGGTAAACCAGTAGCGCGAGCGGGTTCGATGGCATCGACAAAGGCCGTGCGCCAACGCAGGTCAAAGTCATAGCAGAAGCTCAGCTCGTGACGAGGCAAATGCAGTAGCATGACGATGTGAACACCGGTGGCTGCGGGCTGAGATGCTGAGGAGGAAGAGGATGAGGATGAGGATGAGGAGGAAGAAGCGGAAGCAGAAGAAGGAGCTTTGCTTTCATCGGTTTTGCCTTCGTTCTCAGCCTGTTCCTTCTCATCATCACTGCTCTTGGCCTCGCTCTTGCCTTCCTCCTTACCCTCGCTCTTGCCTTCGTCCTTGCCATCCTGAACCTCCTCAGCTTGACCCTTGCCCTCGGCCTTGGCTTCACTGACGTCGCTGATATCAGAAGAAGCTTGCTGCACACTGAGGTTGCTGGTGGCACTAGCACTGCGGACCAGCCCAGGCATAGCCAGCTCTGACTTACGCTTCAGATAGCGCATACGGGCGTTCTCCAGGATGTACTTGGCATGCTCGATACGACGAACTGACGAGGCCAGAGGGTCGCACTGCAGCAAGAACACCGAGCCATCGGTGCACTGATCGAAGAACTCGTTGACAGCGCGCACGAGATCACGCTCGGACGAGAGTTCATGCAGCACCGTGCAGCTGACGTCGCGCCATTGGGTCTGTTCGCGAATGATGTTGGAGACTTGCAGGTTGAGCGGGGAGAAGGTCATGATGACAGCCTGCGAACCCACATTCAAAGCAGAAGAAGCCGAAGACGACGAAGACGAAGAGGCAGCAGAAACCTGGCGAGAGAGGGAAGGAGTGGCCAAAGCTTGCTGCTGTTGCTGAGCAGCCCATTCTGAGAGCATAGACGACATGAACGACGTCAAATCGCTGTGATGTTGCTGACGGAAGTAGACGTCCAGCACGTCGATACCGTCGGTCGTGGGTTGGTTCTCAGAGATGACAGCATCGTCGACAGAAGACGAAGCGGAGATCTTGGATTTGGCAAGGCCCTTGGAGCTCGACAAAGCGCCAGCCTTCTTGGCCATACGGCACACAGCTTCAGGCGTGGCACACCAGAGCAGACGATGGACGGCCTCTCGGTATTGAGTCTCCATATCCACCGTAGCATCGAAAGGCAGCGACTGCACCAGTGATGCCAACAAATCGTTGTGGTAGCCCACAAACGAACTGCGCAGCTCCTTGAGATGGGGGGTCTCCTTGTCGCTGCCGTCCTCCTTCTCCACTTCAACCTTGTTGCCCTTCTCATCGACCACCTCCTTGAGCTTGGCCTTGCTGGAAGCAGCGGCAGTGGAAGTGAAGTGGGCCACAAAGGCGTTCAGGCGCTCGACCAGCTGGCGATGATGCTGCTGGAGCATGTGCTGGCGCTCCATCACTTGTTTCTCAAAGCGATTGAGCAGGGGCGGGGCCAGGCGGGTATAGGCATCGGTTTTCTCTACCACCACCACAATACGGAAGGCACGATGGATCGGGCAGAGGCGCGAGTGAGTACCGAAGGCCAGACGGACGTACAGCTGTCCACCATACTCCGTGTAGTGCTGATTCAACAAGTCATAGAGCGACTCATACAGCGACTCACAGTGCACCAACACCACGGTGATACCTTCAGCCATGCAAAGCTTGATGCGCTGAATGTTGAGCACGATCTGCAGGTCGGTCTGATCCAGCGGGAAATCACTGCCGAAAATCACCTCGGTCTTGTCGTGGGCCAGAATCGTATGGTCAAACAACAGCGCCAGCGCCGCATTATTCTTCGTCAGCAACATCAAGTGTCGAGCCTCCAACGAGCACAGATTCTGCTGGACCAAATCGACCACAGACAACGGCGGAGAGCTCAGCATTTGAGGATCGGCCGAGACACCCAGCAATGAGAAGAAGGTCTGCAAAGTGGCCAGCATTTCGCGAGGTCGGCCACCGAAGTTGCGCAAGACGGCATTCAGCAACAAAGGTCCGTCAATGGTGCTGGAGGACGCGGCGGACAAAGCTCGATTGATGTAGCGCACAGTCGAGTAGAACTCTCGCAGACCCCAGAAATCGGCCTGCGTTTGTCGCGAATAGACTTCGTTGTAAGCGCGAGCCAGAGATTGCAAGTAGCCCTTCAGGTTGGCCGAGCGCACCATGCCTTCAGCGGTAGCGGACAGGTCATCCACAGTGGGGGCAGGGCGGTACAGATGAACGGCACGGTTCATCTTCGCAGGGTCCAGCGCCCAGTTAGAAATACCCACAACAGCTTGGTCGGTGCCTTCGTCAAGCACCTTGTGCAGCACTTTGAGCGGCAGATGGGGGCTCTGTTCGGCCAGACCCACTTCGTCCAGCAACACCACCACCACCGTATTCGGAGCCTCGCGCTTGTAGCGTGCAGCCGCCTCGAAAGCCTGTTCGATACCCTGACTTGTGGACAGAGGGGAGCATTGGTAGCTGAACACTTCGACGGCCGGCAGTGAACGGAGGAAGGCGTTGTCGGAAGCTTCACCGTTAAGATTCTGTTGCAGCAAACCCATGGCCAGAGACTTGGAAGAGCCGGGCTTGCCAATAACGAAAATGGGAATCTGGTTCAGCACCGACACCATAAGCATGAACAGGTTCTCGAGCAGCGCTTCGTTGAGAGCAATGCCATCGCCGAGGTTCATTTGCGAGACGAAGGCGCGCTGCACCGAGGAGAGGATGCTTTGGAAGCTGGCGGCGTCGATCTTCAGCCAGGTAGATCTAGGACCATATTTGGGCCCCGTATCGAACAGCTTTGCCAGACCGAAGTAGGCACCGTGGCCGAACGACGAGTACATATCCTCCTTTTCCTTCTCGGTCACTCCGGGATCCAAAGGCAGTTGCAGCTGTTCATAAGTAGCCTGCAAGTGTTTGCGGAATTGCCTCCTTTCGTCACGAGGCAGACGCGCGTGGTAGCAGTAAGCAATACTGAGAATGACACAGGTTCTCACGGCATCGCGAGCTTTAGGACGCACAGCAAAGAAGTCTTCCAGAGTCCAGTCGGCTTGATTTTGACGAGCGAAATGCTCAGCGAACCATCGATATACTTTGACACATCGCGCCACATCACGCAACGACACGACACTACGCTCTTCACCGTGCAGCGTTCGCACAAACTCCTGGGCGGCGCAGATGAGGTCGGCAAACACTTCGACAAACTCGCCGAAATCGGTCAGACCCTTCTTCTTGCCCTTCTTGCTGGTGTGGTTCAGCAGCTCGTTTTGTAGCCGGGCCAGAGCCGCGCTGTCAGCATTCTCGTTCTCGAGCTGTCGCATGAGCTGTTCCATCAGTTGAGCCTCGCGGGCTCGTTCCTCTTCCACCCTCATCCACTCCGGACTGTCTTCGCCCTCGCCGTTGTCGCCAAGTGCCTCTTCTAGCTCCTTGCGACGGTTCAGCGCGGCAATGAGCTGATCAGCGGTATGGGCTTGGTTGGGAGCTTCGTTCTCAGCAGCCGCATTCGCATTCGCATTCGCATTCGCATTCGCAGCAGCCTCGGCGTTGTTGTTGTTGTTGACGTTGTTTCGGAATCGAGCAAAGATGCCACGTCGATTAGGCGAGGCAACATTAATACCAGCACCAGCACCAGCATTAGCATTGGCGTTAGCATTGGGATCAACGTTAGCATTTGCGTTGGCATTTGCGCTGGAGGCGGGCTTGGCAGCTGGCTTTTTCTCGACTTTCTTCTCTTCCTTGCCCTCGGCCTCCTCCTCGGACACATAGATCGACAGCTGGCGCTTGAGCATGGCCTTGATGTAGAGGCGTTCGGTGTCGGGGCTCAGCGCGCCGAAGTCGAAGACGTAGTCCACCATGCTTTCGGGCAGCGGGTGCACGCGGTACACGAGGTTGCGCAGCGGGTCGGTGATACCGGTACCCACATTCTCGCCAAGCGAGGCAGCGTGGTGGTCGAAAATCAAGCCGGCCATGGTCTCTTCTTGGGCGGCAATGCCCTTCTTCAGGCGGTAAGGGTTGCAGGCCGCGATGATCTTCATGTTCTGCGGCAGCTGCAGCCCGTTCATCGAGCGGTCGCACACCATCTCCTTGAAGAGGCCCATGCAGTTGCACGTGTTGACCTCATCCAAGAACACCACCACACGCTCCTGCGGTCCCATCTCCAGCGTCTTGGCAATCTGAGCCTTCATCCAATCGATGATGTCGTTATCATTCATGCCACCGTGGATGTTCAGCGTGAACAAGGGAGCGCGGATGATGGCGCAGAGCTGGCGAATGAGCGAACTTTTACCGCAGCCTGTCTCACCCATAATCACCACGGGCAGGTTGTTATTCAAGCGCAACTGAATCGACAGCATCTTGAGCAGGTTGTCGATGGTGATGACGTAGGTCGGCTCCACGGGGTCCACGTACCGGCCCGAGGCGCGCAGCATGGCAAAACCCTCCACCTTGCGCAACATTTCGACACCCTGTTCCGAACGCAAGTTCTTCCAGTTCTTGTCGAGGTCGATGTGATTGGCCTCCAAAGCAGCTTTCATGGAGCCCTTGATGTAACGATCCAGGAATCTGGGATTCAACGACAAAATGTCCATGCCTTCGACATATTGGCCTCTGGTCGACGTATACCACAGCACCACCGGGTGCTCCGTGTCTTCCCAGTTGCGCATATCGGCAAAGCGCAGCGCCAGGTCGTTGGACAGCGAGCGCAGCAGGGGCGGCGGCGCGAGGTTGTTGCCCTGGGCCAGGAGCTCGGCGCTGGGCTTACGGCGGAGGGCGGGCGGGGCGGGGATGGCCGGAGCTGCTTGTGGGGCGTTGGGGTTGGGGTTGGCATTGTTGCCAGCCGCCATGGCCGCCAGCGCCGCCATCTTGGCCATCTCCTCGTCGTAGGTGGCGTGCGTCTTGCGTTCCATGATACCGTACTGGCGACCGCGCGGCACCGAGCGCAGCGTGTAGTCCTTCGACGTCTCGATCAGCAGGTTGGTGAACACGTCCTTGAGATTCTCGAGGCCTTGGGTACTGGCCAGAATGGCGCCGGCAAACACCGGGTACTGCATCATGCCCGAGAACGACGAGTACATGAACTGCAGGAAGCTGAAGAAGATGAGGTACGAGGGCGGCTCGCCGTTGCTGGCGCAGTAGTGCGACAACAGCTCGAAACACTCCTCGGCCGAAATGTCTATATCGAGATAAGGGTCGTACTCGGCATCGTATTTCGAACCCGGGCGGAACTTGCCAGCGCGATAAGCCCGAAGGAACTTGCAGACAAAAGTCAGTTCGAAGAACTCGGGACCCGACACGCGCGTACACATGGGCGGGTTGGTGAACACCGGACGTCGCAGGTCGAGCGTCTCCGCCGAAACCGTGCAGTGAGACGACGGCAGCAGCGAACAGAAACGCAGCGCCCTGGCCGTCTTGTCACCATTGCTATTCGGAATCTCCAGCAAGAATTCGTCCGAGTTGCTGCGATGGTAGACTTGGCAGGTGAGCGGGTTCTTCAACACACCCACAATCAACAGCTCAAACAGGACGGTGTTGGCGTTGGCGGGAATGATGTGGCCAATATCGAGATGGAAGGCGTTGCGTTCGAGCGAGCTCTGCGAGGCGTTGGATAGGCGCGACACCAGCGACGCCGCCGTCGAGCTCTCGCGGTACGGGATGCGCCGGTACGACAGGCTGTCACCCGAGCGTTGGCGCGTGGCCACATACGACAGGATATGGTGGGTCTTGCCGCCGCCATTAATACTGGCCGTGACACACAAGGTGGTGCCCACGTGGGCGTTGCAGGCGCGCGCGCAGGCGGTGCGTAGGGTCTCCAGGTCAAGCGGCGGCAGTTGGATATTTTGTGCCGAGAGGGAGTTGAGGATGACTTGGCGGGGTTTACCCGACACCATCAACAACGACGCGGCTTGGTTGGTACCGTAGTCGGCCAAAAGGGTACGCAGTCTTTCGACCACGGCACATTGCATGGTGTAGCTGAGCGCGTGGATGTCGGCCACACAAAACACACAGTCCTGACGGCCGTGGGCGCGGGCGGAGATGAAACGACGGAACAGCAGGTCGATTTCCTCGAGAGTGGTGTCGTTGGTACAGAAGACAATCTCTCCGGGTTCGGGCAAACGAGCACGACGCACATACACCGACAACACCACCTCGATCACGTGGCCCGGCGATTCCGCACACGCCACCCACACCGGCAACGTCCGTTCCTCATTCTCGTTCTCCTTCTCCTTCTCCACCTCCACCACTACTTCCGAAGACGCAGACGAGGAAGACGAAGAAGAGGAGGAAGAAGAAGAAGCAGAAGCAGAAGAAGACGAGGCAGGAACCTCGACAGAGGCAGACTGTTGTTTGCGCGCGGGCTTGTTGTTCTTGCTGCGGTCGACGCGAATCAACATATCGGCGCGATGGGCGGAGTCGGCGCCGGGGGGAGGGATGGGGCGGTGGGCGGGCAGAGACACCGAGCTCATATCAGCCGACGAGCTGAAGATGTTGTTGAGAATCTCACCCAGCGTGCGCAGCAGGAAACCGCCTTGGTTCTGCGTCTCTTGCTGCTTCTCTTCGATCTTGCTCATCAGTCTCACCGACCACTCCGTCATGGCGTCCATAGCTTTGGCTTTCGGCACCGACGACGACACCAGATGCAGCAGGGCCAGGAAATCGTCGAGCGGATCGGCGCGGCCGAACGAAGAAGGCGTGACAAAGATGTTGAGCGAGGGTTGCGAGGATGATGATGATGATGACGAGGGGGCGAAACCACCAGCGGAGGACGAAGCAGAAGGCAGGAGCTTGGTGATGGCTTCAGGACGGGGTCCGGCGCACATTTCACAGCTGGCCGTGTGGACGAGGTTGTCATAGGTACACTGAGGACACGACCAGCTCTTGGGCAAAGGTTTAGCGGCGGCAGTCTCCTTGTCTTTCTCCTCCTTCTCCTTCTTCTTCTTGGCCTCGGCGTCTTCTTCCTTGCTCGCTTCACTCGGCTTGGTCAGACCCATGCGTTCATTCTTGATTCTGAGCCGTTCCTTCTCCGCCTGCTCCATCTCGGCCTCCATCTGCTGCGCCGACTTCAAGTTGGCGCCGCCGCTGAGCACGGCCGTCAGCCGCAGAATCTCACGCATGGTGAAGTAGTTGAGGAAGTAGTACTTTTGACGCATCTGTTCAACTAGCGCTTGCCAGTTCTCGATCTCCTGCCTCAGCCGTGCCAAATGCTGCTGCAAGCACAGCAGCCCGTGCCGATCGAAGCGGAACCGCAGCGCGAAGCCCTCTTGATAGTCGAAGTGACCCGTGGTGTAGAGCGTGAACACCTCGTCTCGCATTTCACACAGCGTCTGCAGCTGCTCCACGAATGCCAGCACCAAGCTCGACATGCCCATCTCCTCCTCGAGCTCCTCGGGAATCTCTGTCATCATCATCTTGCTGCGCAGATCCAGCAGGTACTCCAGAGGTTCTGTGCGAACAGCCTCCACAGGAGCAATAACTTGCACGTTCACTTCCTCCTTCTCTTTCGCCTCTTCCTTCGCCTCTTTCTTCTCCTTGTCTTCGCCCTTAGCTGGAGCCATCATCTCCAGTTCCAGCACCCGGGTCTTATCGCTGCCCGCGCGCAACACAAACACGCCGCGCTCGCTGATGTCACGCACCTCGTAGCACGACTTGATGCCCGGAGAACGGGTCTGCTTCTCAAACACTTGAATGAGGCCCTCGAAGCTGGACTGAATGTTCTCCAGATGAGAAATACCCGTGTCGCCATCGAGGTCGACTTCGGTGCGGAAGACGGTCAAGAAGGCCTCGAGGCCGGGGTAGGGGGCCTTGATGTAGAGCAAGGGCAGCAACAGCGTACGAATGTGCACCAGCGAAGCAATGGACGAAAGCAGGCGCGGCTCATCGGTGCACGGCCGACACACTTGCAGCAGCCGATTGAACTCGGCCGTGTCCTTGTGATTCAGCAGCCAGTCGACCAGGCCCTCGCACTCGGCCAACAGCGACACGAAGCTCATCTGCTGCAAACTGAAGTCGCGCATCTCCTTCTTCACAGGCTCCACCAATGCCGAGAGCGTGTCGAGGGTTTGGTTGTGCCACTGTGACTCGTGGGTCCGGAGCAGGGTGTGCAGCTTGTTGTAGTAGGCGTCGCCGGCTTCGTCAGCGGTTAACAAACGCTGAACCAGCTGGCGAATCTTCAGCAGAGCCGGCAGCCACTTCTGCATCTGCACCAGCAGCGCGTAGTCCTTCAACTGGCGCGAAGACAGGTCCACCCACGCTGGCAACACAGCCCCTTTGACCGGCGGTTCAGCATCGCCCGTCCACGCCAGCATCTGCAGCTCGGTGACGTAGTCCTGCTCGGTGGGCAGCGTGGCAAACGTCGCCTGCAGCGTCTGGATCGAGACGTTGCGTTCGCGGACCGCCACCATGAACCGATGCCACTGCGACTGGGCGGCCGGAATGACGTATTTAATAACATCGGCCTGTGTGAGTTCCACCAGCTCTTCCAAATCGCGGGCCAGCTTGGCTTCACGCGCTGATGCATCATCCTTGTGTTCGCCCTTGTGTTCGTCAGACGAAGCAGACGAAGAAGGCGAAGAGGCAGAGGAGGAAGAAGCCGAAGGAGCTGCGAAGATGGAGGATGAAGACAGAGTCTCGGCCGAGACTTGTTGGGTGTGCGTGAGATCGCGGGCAATGTTGGTGACCAGCTCTCGCCATAACGACAGGAACAAAGCCGAGCCCCGCAGCGCGAACAGCCACGCCAGCGAGCGGCCGTGCGAACGATGCAGCTCGTCGAAGGTGGCGCGAATCTCACTGAGTTGCAACGAATCGTAGGTATCGTTGAGCTGATTGACCATGGTGGTAATCTCCTGTGAGCGGATACGTACCCTCTTGCCAGCCTGGCAGTAGAAATGCACATAGCACTTGACTTGCGCCAAGTGTTCGTCAAAGGTCGACAAGATGCCTTCGCGTTCCTTCAGAGCGTCGCCAGGATTGGGCCCCAGAACGTTGCAGCGAATGGTGGCCATGAGATTCAAAAACGCCGCCCGTTGTGCCAGCACCGAGTGGTAGACGCGCAGGCGGATGGAGTGGGCGGCGATGGCGGCGGCGGTGGCGGTCAGCGTGCTGTGGACGTGGGCCAGCAAAGCGAGGAAGGGCGAGGGCGAGCGCGAAGCAGGAGAGGAAGACGCGCCCTTGGCTTCCTTTTCGGCCTCTTGCGCCACCCACGCGGCGGGCTCGTGCCCTCGCGACTGGAACAGCACCGCCCACATGGCCTGGAACTGCAGCACGGACGGCAGAGAGGGGTTGGCGCCGCCCGGACCCGAAGCAAGCGTAAAGAGCAAGGTATGAGCCAGCGACGAATTCTTGGGCACCGTGTTCTCAATCAAATCCACAAGCCCTGTGACTTCACCCGTACGACAAGCGGACGGCAACATCTCCTCCAGAAGCTTGACGCCCTTGCTGATCAGGAAATTCCTGATATGCTCAGTGGAAGCCAGAGCACCCTGAGTCAAGCGAGCCAGCGAGCAGATGGCCTGCAGCACGGTGATGTTGTCGCCCTTGAAAAAGTGGCAGCGGCTGAACTCAAACACCAGACCCTGAGGGCGCGAGTCGAAGTACGGCACACGCAACAACTGATCGATGGCGTCCACACCGCGCACGAGATACTTCAGTCTCTTTGCGTCCAGTTCTTGCGGAGTGGGCGCTTTCTTCTTGTCCTTGTCCTTATCCGCCAGCCAATTCCAGCCCGTCATAAAGCCGCCGCTGTCTTTGTCTTTGTCCTTGTCCTTCTTCTCTTCCACGGGCTCGGAGCTGTGGTTGCGACGGTACCACTCCTTCGAAGCGGACTCCAGCTCCACAAGCGCAAGCTCAGCCGCGTCCATCTCACCGGCTGCTTCGATGCTCTCCTTTTCATCTTTGCCCTCCTTCTTCTCTTCATTCACCGACGAAGCAGAGGCAGAAGAGGCAGAAACAGAGGAAGCAGAGGCGGAAGCAGAAGAAGCAGAAGGGGCCGGGAGAGGAATATCGACATAGGCGCAGACATTGACAAAGTCGAGAATGCGCTGGTTGAACTTGGCATCCTCAGCCAGCTGCTTCTCGGAACGGTCAGGTGCGGCAACGCGATCAATGGTGGGGTTTCGCAGCAGAGCCGACGCCATCGACGGATGACGGAACGGGTGGGGGACGGCCTCGACTAGCGAGGACAAGGTGCCCAGCTCGCTGGTATCACTCCAGATGGCTGCGCGCACGAACTGACACACGGCTTCGAGCAGCTCGCCACTGCGCGACTTCATAAACGACGTGAGCGCCACCAAATCTTCGTTGGCGCGGTCGGGGCGAATGAACAGCGTGCACAGCGCATCGATCGACGGCACGTAGCGGATCAGCGACCACAGATAGGCGCGCGCCACGACCAGAGAAGTGGGGTCGCCAGGCGGCTGCTTCTCAAACTTTTTGTTCTGGGACAAGGCCATGGCCTTTTCTTCATTGTACATTTGTTGATTCACAATGCGCTCCTGCTCCGCCGCCTCAAAAGCCGCCTGCGCCAAGACGCGCAGGTCGTAGGCCACGCGCAAATACTCCTCGAAGCGCTCCTTGACCGCGCGCACGGACACGTCGGCCGAACCGTGTACGTCGGGCAGGTGCTTGTGAGCCTTCAAGAACGGCGCCACCTTGAGCCAGACAAAGGCCGCGCCCTGGCCCAGCTCCGCGGTGCTGTTGCCGATGCGTTCCACCGCTTCGCGCAAACCGATGACGCTCCAGATGTGATGCACGCCCAGGCGGTTCTTGAGATCCAAGGAACATGATTCAAACGTCTGGAACTGATCCAAGACAAAGGTGCACCAAGGCTCCACTTTGAAGCGCTTCTTCTTCTTCTTCTCGCCGACCGTCATCCAGCCATCGCTGACCACGATCTCCTCCTTGTCGGCCGCGCTGAGGCCGTGGCAGCCCACGATGGCCAACAGACACAACAGCACCTCGGGCCTCTGCCTCAGCTGCTCTTCAGCGCCTGCGAGACCACCTTGACCCACCGGACGCTTCAACAAATACGCCACGACCTCTTCGGCATGGGTCCGAGCCCAGTTGCCAAACGAGGCCGAAATGCAGTGCAGACGCGTCATGAACTCCTTGGCCGACAGCCGCCCCAGCACCAGAGCCACGAAGCCGCTGACCACCGAGTGAGCCGCACAGTCCTTGATGCTGATGCTGGCCGTGACGCCCGCTTGGCGGAAGCGCGCCACGTCGCCCTTGACGTCGGGCCAGAACGAGGCGTAGTAGTGCGGGCGGAAGACGGTCTCGCGACGGTTGTGACGCGCTTCGGTGCTGACAATCTCGCCGTTGCGCTCGATGAAAAACTTGTACTCGAAAATACCCGTCTGGCAGCTCTCGTTGTAGACAAAAGGCATTTCGGTTTGACCAAACCAGATATGTGGCATCTCCGGGTGCTGCTGCAACGCCACACCAGGCCGCTCGAACTCGCCCAACTGCGGCACCGAACCGCGCACGCAGACGCGCTCGCCGGCCTCGACGTTCACGCTCTTGGCGTCGAGCAACACGTGGAAGGTGGTCAACGTGCGGCTGTTGGGATCTTTGGGAGTATATGGAATAAACTTGGAGAAGATGGTATACGTTCCGGCCTGCAGCGCTTGGAACACTTTGTTGGAGCCCAGCACACGGAACGTCTTCTCGGGCATACGATACCATCGCTTGTCGTTGTCATCGTACAGCACGTGGTGCTCTTGCTTCTTCTCGTCATAGTCATCAATCACACCATTGTACCAACGATTACCACTCCACTCCACGGAAACTCTGATGCCAAGAAGGGCTTCAGGAGGAGTGGTGTTGGGATCGTACTCATCGATTGCCTGAGGTTGCTCAGCCATTGCAAGGCTGGGAAAAAATTACTGAGAAAGAAACAAAGGTTCCTCGTAACGCCCTGATTTAACACTTGGGCAGAAAAGGGCTGCTTGCAATTGATTCTCCCAGTAACGAA
>Ga0256885_1000219_pt1 | contig 18501 bp, 18 predicted proteins | sample MC6MC0493MT_FD_186344 | JGI IMG/M metagenome (GOLD analysis project Ga0256885, IMG submission 186344) | Metatranscriptome of enriched soil aggregate microbial communities from Iowa State University, Ames, United States - MC6-MC0493-MT... | ecosystem: Environmental > Terrestrial > Soil >...
GCCGGAATCGATAGCGCGTGCAACACGTCCTCGCGCCCATAGCCCGCGCTCAGTTGGTCGATATCCAGGGGAGCTCCGTGCGTCATGGCAGTTGCCGGCGCAGCACCACCGCCACGAAAAAGGGAATGCCGACCAACGCCGTCACGATGCCCACTGGCACGACCACGTCGGGCACCAGGTTTTTCGACACGACGGAAGCCAGTGACAAAATCAGCGCGCCCACCAGCGCGCTGCCAGGCAGATAAAAGCGATGGTCTTCACCGAACAGACGGCGTGCGATGTGCGGCGCCACCAAGCCGATGAAACCGATCGTGCCTACAAAAGCCACGGCCAGCGCCGATAGCAGGCTGACGCGCGCCAGCGCCGCGACGCGCACCCGGCGCACGTCCACGCCGAAACTGGCGGCGCGGTCTTCGCCCAAGCGCAGCGCGGTCAGCTTCCAGGATTGGCGCATCGCCACCGGCAGCGTCAACACGATGGCCGTCACCATCACGCCCACGCTTGTCCAGCTGGATCGCGCCAGGCTGCCCATGGTCCAGAACACCAGGCTCTGCAACGCTTCCGCGCTGGCCAGGAACTGCACCAGCGACACCAGCGCGTTGAATGTGAATACCATGGCAATGCCGAACAGCACGACGCCCGACGTGTTCATGCCGCTCCATCGGGCCACGGTGTCCAGCAGCAAGGCCGCCACGATCGCAAACACGAAGGCGTTGCCCCCGATCAGCCAGCCGCTGGGCACGCCCGGAATACCGAATTGCAAGACGATCGCCAGCGACGCGCCCAAGGCGGCGGCGGATGACACGCCCAGCGTGTAGGGGCTGGCCAGCGGGTTGTTCAGGATGGTCTGCATTTCGGCGCCCGCCAGCCCCAACGCCATGCCGACCAGCGCGGCCATCAAGGCGGAAGGCAGGCGGATGTCCCACACGATGACGCGGTAGGTTGCGTCGGCGGCTTCCGGCGCGCTCAACGTTCGCCACAGCTCGCGCCAAGGCAGGCCCGTTGGGCCGATGGTGAAGTCGATCAGCAGCGCCATGAAAATCGCCGCCAGCAGCAGGGCGATAAGCCCTGCGCGGCGGCGCAGGATGTGCCGGTACGCGCTGACCGCGCTAGCGGCGTGGCGCATTACTGCAGCAGTTGCAGGCGGCTCTTGGCCGTGCTTGCGGCGGGCGAGTTCGGGTAGTCGCGAACGATGCGCTGCAACGACGCCTTGGCGCCGGCGCGGTTGTTCAGTTCGATCTGGCCACCGGCGATGATCAGCAGGGCGTCGGGCGCGCGCGCGTTGTCGGGCGACTTCTGCACCATGGCGGTCAGTTGTTCGATGGCGCCCTTGAAGTCCTTCATGCCGTAGCGGCTGCTGCCCAGGTAGAACTGTGCGCTGGGGGCCAGCTGGCTGTTCGGGTAGAGGGCGGTAAAGGCGGCCAGCGATTCGGCGGCGTCCTTGTACTGGCCTTTGCGGAACAGATCCATGGCGCCGTCATAGGCGGCTTGTTCTTGCGGGTCGCCGGCAGCGGTGCCCGGCGGGTTCGTGCCGCTGGGTGCGCCCGGCTTGGCGCTGGGCTGTTGGCGGGACACCAGTTCCAGCTGGTCGCGCAATTGGGCGACTTCCTGTTGCAAGGATTGAATCTGGTCGGCCAATTGCAGCTTGGCGCGCTGGCTTTGCTCGTTCTGCTGCTGAACCTGCTGACGCAAATCCAGAATGGCCTTACGAGCCTCGTCATCGGAAAAAGCGTGAGCGGGCGCCGTCAGGGCCGCAAGCACCAGGCCAGTGGCCACCATCAGAGGACGCAGAGACAGAACGTTATCGCGCATGAATATTCCCGGGTATAAAAACAAACGTCGGGACGGCCGGCTGACCGTCCCGACGCGTGGTAGGGCTCTTGGACTAAGCGAAAAGCTTAACGCAGATAGTTGATATCGGCGCGGCGGTTTTCAGCAAAGTCGGCTTCCGACGTACCCGTCGACTTCGGCTTTTCTTTACCGAAGCTGATGGTTTCGATCTGGTTGTCGCTGACGCCCAGCAGGGTCATCATGCGACGCACGGCGTCTGCACGACGCTGGCCGAGGGCCAGGTTGTACTCAGCACCGCCGCGTTCGTCGGTGTTGCCTTCGATCTTGACCTTCTGCTGCTGGTGCGAAGCCAGGTAGCGGGCGTGGGTTTCGACCAAGCCGCGGTACTGGTCCGACACGGTGTAGCTGTCGAAATCAAAGTACACCGAGCGCTGTTGCGCCAGGATGCTTTGGGGGTTAAAGGGATCAAGGATTTGGCCAGAGGCCGAAGATCCTTGGCCAGCGCCTCCGCCCTGACCCGCTTTATCGTCGAGAGGGACGGAGCTGCAAGCTGCCAGAGTGGCAGCCAGAGCGGCAATGGTCAGGCTTTTGGCAATGCGCGACTTCATGATAGTTCCTTTGCAAAGAGAGTCACACGTGTTATCGGGTAAATGGGCCCCAAGTCGGTTCACGTATTTCCCCGTTCAGTACCGAAAGCGTCTGCCGTACGCGGCCATCGCTCGAGACACCCGCAAGTACGCTACGGCCATTTTGGATAGCGGCGTAAAGGACTTGCATGCCATTCGGCGCGAAACTTGGCGACTGATCGTCACGACCATCAGTGATCAAGGATTCGGAGCCTGAGGACAGGTTCAACGACGCGATTCGAAACGCGCCGTCGCGTCTTGCAACGTACAGCAGCGTCGATCCATCGGGGGAAATTCGGGGTGATATGTTGTAACCACCATTAAACGTGAGGCGGCGTGCTTCGCCACCTGTCGAGCCGGTCTGGTAGATTTGCGGCCCGCCGCTGCGGTCACTCGTAAAGATAATGGAAGCACCGTCTGGCGTAAAGGTCGGTTCGGTGTCAATCCCGGGAGAACGCGTAACTCGGCTGGGATTCGACCCGTCGGACGCGCCAACGATGTAAATTTGCGACAAACCATCACGCGTCAACGCCACGGCAAGCTTGGAACCATCGGGCGACCAGGCGGGGGCGCTGTTGTTGCCCTTGAAGTTGGCGACGGGAACGCGGGCGCTGGTCGCCAATGTGTGCACGTAAACAACCGGCTTGCCGGACTCGAAGCTCACATAGGCCAGCTTGGCGCCATCAGGCGACCAGGACGGCGAAATGATGGGCTCGCGCGAACGCAGGGCCACTTGCGGGTTTTGCCCGTCAGCGTCGGCCACTTGCAGTTCGTAGGTGGCGCCCTTCTTCAGCACGTAGGCGATGCGCGTCGAGAACACGCCGCGAACGCCGGTGATCTTCTCGTAGATGCGGTCGGCGATCTGGTGGGCCACACGGCGCAGTTCCTGCTCGGTGCCAGAGAACGCCACGCCATCCAGCTGGCCCTTCTTGACCGTGTCGGCCAGGCGGTAGCGCACGTCGTAGCGGCCATCGGCGCCACGGGTGATGCTGCCATAAGCCAGGAAGTCGGCGCCTTTACCGCGCCAATCGTCATGGGCGATGGGGGAGTCGACATTCAGGCCGGAGCCGGCGGCGTTGATCAGGCGGAACTGGCCCGTGCGGGTCAGGTCGGCGCGGATCACTTCTGCCAGGGCGCGGCCGTGGGTGTCATCAACGGCAAAGTCGGCGATGGCGACGGGATATTGCGTCGCGCCAGTGCCAGAAATATCAACACGCAATTGCGCATGGGCGGGTTTTACTGCCATCAGGCAGAGCGCGAGCATCAGCAAGCCGAGCCCATACGATCGCCAGAGAGCGAGGAGCGAACCTCGTCGGCTATAAGCGGGAGTCATATTCATCAATCTCCTGTCAATCATACATTTTGTGCACTACGTCAATGAACTTGTCGTAGCCGCCCGTGGAGGGCTTCGGGAACGGGTTGCAACGGCGGATACCGGTTTCGACCGCGCGGTCGAATGCCGGATTGCCCGACGATTCGGTCAGCGACACGCCGTTCACCTTCCCGTCAGTGCCTAACTGTACCCGGTATTGTGCCGTCGGATTGGTGCTGCCGGCCCGCGGCGGAGGCTGATATGCCACGCCCGGAAGGATGCAAGCGCGCACCTTTGCGGCGTAGCCGTTATCGCGTCCACCGCCTGCCTGATTGCGGTCAGCGGTGCCGCCGGGGATGCCGGCCGCGCCCAAGGCGTCGTTGCGGAATGCGTCCTTCAAGGCCTTGTCGGCAGCCGCCTTCTTCGCGGCGGCGGCCTTTTCGGCGGCCGCTTTTTCAGCAGCAGCCTTCTCCGCAGCGGCCTTCTCTGCCGCAGCCTTTTCGGTAGCCGCCTTTTCAGCGGCAGCCTTCTTGGCGGCGTCGTCCTTGGCCTTCTTCTCAGCAGCAGCCTTGTCGGCAGCGGCCTTCTCGGCGGCAGCCTTGTCAGCAGCGGCCTTTTCAGCCGCAGCCTTCTCGGCCGCTTTCTCGGCGGCAGCCTTTTCCGCAGCCTGGCGTTCTTGCTCTAGGCGCTTCTTCTCTTTCAGTTCGGCCTGCTTGCGTTCCTCTTCCAGCCGCGCCTTTTCCTTGGCTTCCGCCGCCTGGCGAGCCTTCTCTTCCTGCTCGCGCTTCTTCTTGGCTTCCTGAATGGCGATTTCAGGGTCCACTTCCTCAGTCTTCGGCTGTACCTGGGGTTCCGGCTTGGGCGGAGGAGGGGGAGGCGGCGGCGGTGGCGGCGGCTCGGGCGTCTTTTCAGGCTCCGGCTGCGGCTCGGGCTTGGGTTGCGGCTTGGGTTGTTCGGGCTGGGGCGTGGGCGGCGGGGCGACGGGCGAATTGCCGTCAGCCCAGAGTTGGACCTCGACGGGGCCGGGGGCCTCCGTGCGCCAGTTCACGCCAAAGATCAAGGCGACCAGCAGCAGCAAGTGCACCGCCACAGCCAGAATGAGCGCATTCCGGTTGTCGTTGTTGGGCGGGGTGGCTGGCGGGCCGCTGCGGTGTCGAATTATGGGTGGCGTCATGGGCGTTGCGTGCCGGACATGCCGGCGGAAGGCGGCACGTTAGCGTTTTTTCGCGGATGCGGGCTGGGAGGAGCCGGCGGCGGACTGATCCACCAGCAGGCCCAGGCGGGTGATGCCGTTGGTGCGCAGTTCGTCCATCACCTTCACGACCGTCTCGTAGGGCACCTTGCCGTCGGCGGCGATGACCACCGGCGTTTCCGCGGTAATACGCGAACGCACTTGCGCCACCAGTTCGGGGCGCGCGATGTCCTGCATGGTTGCGCCGGGTTCGCGCATGCGCAGGGCGATCTTGCCGTCTTCCGAAATCTGGACTTCCAGCGGCTTCACGGGCACGTCCGAAGCCGCCCCAACCGAGGGCAGCTGGATCAGGCCCGGCGTGATCAGGGGCGCGGTCACCATGAAGATGACCAGCAGCACCAGCATCACGTCGATGTACGGCACCACGTTGATGTCGGCCTTCATGCGGCGGCCGGACCTGCCGCGTGAGCTTACCGAGGGCATTAGCGCACCTGCCGTTGCAGAATGTTCAGGAACTCATCGACGAAGCTGTCGAAACGGATCGAGATGCGGTCGATGTCATTCGTGAAGCGGTTATAGGCGACCACGGCGGGGATGGCGGCGAACAGGCCGATGGCGGTAGCGATCAGCGCTTCCGCGATACCGGGCGCCACCGAAGCCAGCGTGGCTTGCTGCATGTTCGACAGGCCGATAAAGGCGTGCATGATGCCCCAGACCGTGCCCAGCAGGCCGATGTACGGCGACACCGAACCGGCCGAAGCCAGAAAGTTCAGGTGCGATTCCAGCGCATCCATTTCGCGCTGGTAGGCCGCGCGCATGGCGCGGCGCGGGCCGTCGAGCAGCGCAGTGGCGTCACCGGCGGAGTTGCCGCGGCGGGCCTTCAGGAATTCGGTCATGCCGGCATCGAAGATGCGGGCGAGCGCGCCTTGTTCATCACGGCGCGAGGCCACGGCCTGTTGCAGCATGGACAGGTCGCCGCCCGACCAGAAGTCATCTTCAAAGCGGCGCGTCTGGGTATGCGCGCGCTTGATGGCCAGGCGTTTGGCGAAAATGTAGGTCCAGGACATGATCGAGATGCCCAACAGCATCAGCATGATCAGCTGGACCGGCACGCTGGCGTGCGAAATCAGCGAAAGCAACGACATGTCGTTGGTGACTTGCATGGTTATTCCTGAATGAATTCCAGTTTTGCGCGAACGTCAGCCGGCAACTCCGCCGGCCGCATGTGAATGGCGTCGACACAGCAGACTTGGATGTTGCCTTCGGCAAGCAGTTCCCCGTCGCGTTCCGCGCGCTGCGCGAAGTGTATCGAAGCGCGGCCGAGTTTGGTGATTCGGCTGCGTATGGTAAGCAAATCGTCTAGCTTGGCCGGTTTCCGGTAAGACATGTCCAAGGAGCGGACAACAAATAAACGTTGTTCGCTGACGGCCAGGCTGGACTGGTTGACTCCCAGGTTGCGCAGCCACTCGGTGCGTGCGCGTTCCAGGAATTTCAAGTAGTTAGCGTAGAAAACCACCCCGCCCGCATCCGTGTCTTCGTAGTAGACACGGACTTGCAGGAGGGATTCGGCAGACTTCGGATCGGTCACGGTACGGATAGGCAATGAAGCGGGGTCGGGACGCGGGAAGTCCGTAGCTACTTTAGGGTTTAGAGGGTGTCGAGTTTCGTCAGCACCGCTTCAAGCGCGGACTCTACCGGAATCTTGGCCGCTTCGGTTTCCCGACGCGCTTGCAATTCCACCACACCATCGTTCAGGCCGCGTTCTCCAACTGTTACACGCAGCGGGGCGCCAATCAATTCCCATTCGGCGAACATGACCCCAGGACGGGCATCGCGGTCGTCCAGGATGACGTCCACGCCGCGCGCCAGCAGCGATTCATAGAGCTTCTGCGCGGTGTCACGCACCGTTTCACTTTTGCCCCAGCCCACCGGGCAAATCACCACTTCGAACGGGGCAATGGCGCGAGGCCAGATGATGCCGCGGGCGTCGTGGTTCTGCTCGATGGCGGCGCCCACGATGCGGGTCACGCCAATACCGTAGCAGCCCATTTCCAGCGTCGCCGGCTTGCCGGTTTCGTCCAGGAAGGTGGCTTTCAGGGCTTCGGAGTACTTCTTGCCCAGGTAGAAAACGTGTCCCACTTCGATGCCGCGTTGGATGGAAAGCGTGCCCTTGCCATCCGGCGACGGGTCGCCCGCGACCACGTTGCGCAGATCGGCCACGAGCTCGGGCTCGGGCAGGTCGCGGCCCCAGTTTACGCCCTGGATGTGGAAATCTTCTTTGTTCGCGCCGCAGACGAAATCAGCCATGTTGGCGACGGTGCGGTCGGCAATCACGTGCACCGGCTTGGCCGTTTTGACCGGACCCAGGTAGCCAGGCTTGCAGCCGAAATACTCGACGATCTCGCTTTCGGTGGCAAAGCGGAAGCCCGCCAAGCCCGGCAGCTTGCCCGTCTTGATCTCGTTCAGTTCGTGGTCGCCGCGCAAGAGCAGCAGCCAGATATCGACTTTGCCCTTGTCGCCGTCGGTAGCCAGGACGATCGACTTGATCGTCTTTTCGAGCGGCAGGCCCAGCAACTTGGCCACGTCTTCGCACTTGGCCGCGCCGGGGGTGGCGACGTCGGCCATGGCTTGGGCGGGCTCGGCGCGGGTCGGGTACAGCGCCACGGCTTCAGCCAGCTCGATGTTGGCGGCGTAGTCGGTGTCGGCGTTGTAGACCAGCAGATCTTCGCCGGTGTCGGCGATAACCTGGAATTCATGGCTGCGCGTGCCGCCAATGGAACCCGTATCGGCCGCAACGGCGCGGAATTCCAGGCCCAGACGACCGAAAATCCGCATGTACGCGGCGTACATGTTGTCGTAGCTCTTGAGCGCGCCGGCTTCGTCACGGTCGAAGGAGTAGGCATCCTTCATGGTGAATTCGCGGCCGCGCATCAGGCCGAAGCGCGGACGGCGTTCGTCGCGGAACTTGGTCTGAATGTGATAGAAATTCAGCGGCAGCTGGCGGTAGCTGTGGATTTCGTTGCGCGCGATGTCCGTGATGACTTCCTCGGACGTGGGCTGCAGCACGAAGTCGCGCTGATGGCGGTCTTTGATGCGCAAGAGTTCAGCGCCGTACTGCTCCCAGCGGCCCGATTCCTGCCAGAGTTCGGCGGGTTGCACCACCGGCATCAGCAGCTCGATGGAGCCCGAGGCGTTCATTTCCTCGCGGACGATAGCCTCGACCTTGCGGATGATCTTCAGGCCCAGAGGCATGTAGGTGTAGATGCCGCCCGCGAGCTTGCGGATCATCCCGGCCCGGGTCATCAGCTGATGGCTGGCGACTTCGGCTTCGGAAGGGGCTTCTTTGAGGGTGTTGATGTGGTAGTTGGATGCGCGCATGTTTAAAGGTGGCAGCAGATACGTATAATCGACCGTAATTGTATTGAATTCGGTGGGGGTGGCCCATGCTTGACCGCGAAGGCTACCGCCCCAATGTCGGCATCATTCTCGTCAACAGTCGAAACGAGGTCTTTTGGGGCAAGCGTATCAGGGAACATGCATGGCAGTTCCCTCAGGGCGGCATCAAATATGGCGAAAGCCCGGTGCAGGCCATGTATCGCGAACTCCATGAAGAGGTGGGCTTGAAGCCCGAGCATGTCCGTATTTTGGGGCGTACACGCGATTGGTTACGTTATAACGTGCCCGATCACTTCGTCCGGCGTGAGTGGCGTGGCCACTATAAAGGACAAAAACAGATTTGGTTCTTGTTGCGCCTGGTAGGACGTGACAGTGATGTGTGCTTGCGCGCGACGCAGCATCCGGAATTCGATGCCTGGCGCTGGAGCCAGTATTGGGTGCCCCTGGACGCCGTGATCGAGTTCAAGCGTGACGTCTATACCCAGGCGTTGAACGAGTTGTCGGCGATCCTCTTTCGGCGTCATCACGAAACCCGCTACCTGCGCCAGCGCGTGCATGGGCAGCGGGCAGCAGAGAATTTGCCCGAAGGAACGGACGGTCATGCGCATATTGTTGGTTGAAGACGAACGGGACATGGCGTCCTGGTTGATGCGCGCGCTCGCCCAGAGCGGGTTTGTGCCGGACCATGCGGCAGACGCCCGCACGGCCGAGGCATTCATGGCAGGCACGGAATATGACGCCATCGTCATGGACCTGCGCCTGCCCGACAAGCACGGGCTGGTCGTCTTGCGCGAAATGCGCAATCGCGACGACCGCACGCCCGTGCTGTTGCTGACGGCCCAGGGCGCATTGCAGGATCGGGTCCGTGGCTTGAATCTGGGCGCGGACGATTTCCTGACCAAGCCTTTCGCATTGGAAGAACTGGAAGCCCGGCTGACCGCCTTGGTGCGCCGCAGCCGCGGCCGCCAGCATCCGCGCCTGCAATGCGGTTCGCTCTCGTACGACAGCGAAAGCCGCGCCTTCACGCTGGACGGCTCCTTGCTGTTCCTGACGCCCCGCGAGCATGCGGCGCTGGCAGCGTTGCTGACCCGCAGTGGCTACCCCGTGGACAAGTCGCAATTGTTCGGCAAGGTCTTCACGCATGACAGCGAAGCCAACCCCGATGCCATCGAGGTTGTGCTGCACCGCCTGCGCAAGAAGCTCGCCGGCAGCGATGTGCGCATCGTTACCGTACGCGGATTGGGCTACATGCTGGAAAGTGTCGCCAGCGAATCCGCGGAATCGGAATCCTAAGTGAGCTTGCGGATTCCGGGGCTGCCGCGCGTCGGCATCCGCGCGCTGCTGATCATCCTGCTGTTGCCCGGCGTGGTGGTATTGCTGGTCATCGACAGCCTGAACGACTACCGCACTCTGTCCGAGATCACCAACGAGGCGTATGACAGCGCCTTGGTGGAGCCTGCGCGCGTGCTGGAAAGCAGTCTGGAGTTCACGCCCGACGGCAATCTGCAAGTGGCCACGCCGCTGTATGCGCAGGTGATGCTGGAATCCCGCGCGGGCCTGCGCAAGTATTTCCGCATTGAACAGATTGATCCCCCGCTGCCAGACGGTTCGCCCGTGCCGACGGACCAGGGCAAGACACTCTTGGGCATGCCCGAAATGCCGCGTCCTCCAACCTGGCCGCGTTCCAACGGCCAGCCCATCTTCTACGACGGCGTCTATCGCAACGATCCGGTTCGCGTCGTGTCGGTGGTGCGCGATCTCTATTACCAGGGCCAGCATCGTCAGGTGCTGGTCGTGGTGGCGGAAAGCACGGGTAAGCGGATCGAAGCCGAGAACAATGCGCGGCGCCAGGAAATTCTGCGTGATGCGCGAATGCTGGCGCTGGTGGTGGTGCTGGTCTGGTGGGGGGTGTCGTGGGCGTTGAAGCCGTTGCGCCGCCTGCGTGCCGATATCCGCAACCGCCGCCCCGACGACCTGACGCCATTGGACGCGTCGCGCGTGCCTAGCGAGGTGTCGCCGCTGGTCGACGCCGTCAATCACCACATTGCCCGCTACCGCCGCGTGCTCGATGAACAGTCGCATTTTCTGGCCGACGCGTCGCACCAGCTGCGCACGCCGCTGGCCATCATGTTGACGCAGGCGCAGTACGCGCTGCGTGAGCGCGACCCGGCGCGTACCCGCGAAGGGCTGCGCGCCATCGTGGACCAGCTGGGCCGCACGCGCCGCCTGACCGAACAGTTGCTGTCCTTGGCGCATGCCAATCAGGCGGATCAGCTGCCGCGCCAATTGCTCGATATGAATGCTGTGTCGCGCGAAGTCGTGCTTCAGTACTTGCCGTTGGCGCACGAGAAGCAACAGGATCTGGGCTGGGTGCAGGCCGTTTCCGAAACGGGGCTGGAAGTGGCCGCCCCGGTGTCGGGCAACGAGGCCGAGCTGCACGAGGCCCTGTCTAATCTGGTGCATAACGCCATTCACTACGCGCCGGTCGGCGCGCGCATCACCGTGTCGGTCAGCCGGCTGGAAAGCCGCGCCGAGGTATCGGTGTCTGACAACGGCCCCGGTCTTGATCCCGAGTTGCGCGGCCGGGCCTTCGCCCGTTTTGAACGCGTGGGCACGGATAAACCCGTCACGTCCAGCGGGTCTGGCCTGGGCTTGGCCATCGCGCGCGCCTATGCGCGCCGAAATGATGGCGACATTGAACTGCGCGATGGCGAGCCCAATGCGCAAGGCGGAGTCGGCCTGGCGTCGGTGCTGTGGCTGCCGCTGGCGCCGACGGTGTCGCAGTACCCGCGGCCGCTTGATGTCGAGCTGAAAGGCGAGCAATAAAGCGGATCAACAAAGCAGGCAATAAAGCGGTTAACAAAGCAGGCAACCTCGGTCGCTTTCAGCCCTCGGCTTTCAAATTTTTTTCTCTTTTCCCCCTTTCTTACGCCGCATCCACTCAGGGATAACCCCTGAATTCAGGAATGCGACAGCGCATAGAAAGCGGATTAGCAGCTTCCCTCCGTAATCTGCGCTCCGGCTCGTTGTTAAAGGGCCGGGCGAGGCTCGTGTCGAGCGCCGCATCAAGGGCCGGCACGGTCCTGCACCAGGAAGGAGGATGGAAGTGCAAAAAAATATCAACAGAAAGGACTACTACGGCGGCGCGCTGATGGTCCTGATCGGGTTGGGGGCGATATACGGCGGCACCGACTATCACATCGGTTCGCTAAGCCACATGGGCCCGGGATTTTTTCCCGCCGCACTGGGCGGCTTGCTGGCGCTGACGGGCGTGCTGATCGCGATCTCTGCGCGGTCGGCCGAGCCGACGGCGCCCGCACCGGCCGAAGGCCATCCGCATGGCATGCCAGACATGCGCGGCAGCATCTGCATCTTGCTGGGCATTCTGGCCTTCTTGCTGCTGGGTCATTACGGCGGCCTGCTGCCGGCGACGTTCGCCATCGTGTTCATCTCGGCACTCGGTGACCGCAAGAACACCATCAAGCAAGCCATCCTGCTGTCGGTCGGCATGTCCGCGATTGCGGTCGTCGTGTTCTGGTGGGCGCTGCAACTGCAGCTGCCGCTGTTTCGTTGGGGTTGAAGCGCCATGATCTCTCAATCTTTGATGGACCTTTGGTACGGCTTCGGTGTCGCGTTTCAGTGGCACAACCTGATGTGGTCGTTCTTTGGCGTGCTGGTGGGTAACCTCATCGGCGTGCTGCCCGGCATGGGCGCCTTGTCGGCGATTTCCATTCTGCTGCCGCTGACCTATGTCATGCAGCCTGTGCCTGCCATTCTGATGCTCGCCGGTATTTTCTACGGTTCGCAATACGGCGGCGCCATCGGCGCGATTCTGCTCAACCTGCCTTCGCATCCGCCGCACGCGGTCACCTGCCTGGATGGTTATCCATTGACCAAACAAGGCAAGGGCGGAACGGCGCTGGGCATCACGATGATCTGCTCGTTCTTCGCGGCATCGGTCGGCATCATCGTCATGATCTTCGCGTCGCCTTTGCTGGTTGAAGTGGCGTTCAAGTTCGGCCCGACCGAGATCTTCTCGATCATGTTGCTGGGCTTGCTGGCGGGCGCCACGATGTCGCGCGGCTCGCCGCTCAAGGGCGTGGCGATGACGCTCTTTGGCCTGATGTGCGGCGTGGTGGGCACGGACGTGAACACCGGCACCATCCGTTTCTCGTTCGGCTTGCTGGACTTGTCCGACGGTCTGGAGCTGGTGGCGATCTCGATGGGTCTGTTCGGCGTGGCCGACTTCCTGATGAGCGTGAACCGCATGACCATCATCGGCAGCGGCGCCAAGCTGCGCATTCGGGACATGCGGCCGACGAAGCAGGAATTGAAGACGGCGTTCTGGCCCATGGTGCGCGGCACCGCGGTTGGCACGCTGTTCGGCGCCATGCCCGGCACCGGCCCGACCATCACCACGTTCGTGGCCTACGCGTTGGAACGCAAGATCTCGAAGACGCCCGAAAAATTCGGCACCGGCATGATCGCAGGCGTGGCTTCGCCGGAAGCATCGTCGCACTCGAAGACGCAGGTCGACTTCATCCCCACGATGAGCCTGGGCATTCCCGGCGACGCGGTGATGGCGCTGATTCTGGGAGCGCTGTTGATCCAGGGCATTCAGCCTGGCCCGCAGCTGATCACCGAGCATCCGGACATCTTCTGGGGCCTGATCGCCAGCTTCTGGGTGGGTAACGTGCTGCTGATGGTGCTGAACGTGCCGCTGATCGGCGTGTGGGTCAAGCTGCTGCAAGTGCCGTACCGCTATCTGTTCCCGTCTGCGTTGTTCTTCATCGCGGTGGGCGTGTACAGCACGCAGAACAGCCTCTTCCAGATTTGGGAAGTGCTGGCCTTCGGTGTGATCGGCGCTGTCTTGATGACGCTGGAGTTTTCGGTGGCCCCCATCCTGCTTGGCTTCGTGCTGGGGCCGATGGTGGAAGAGAACTTCCGCCGCGCGCTGCTGCTGTCGCGTGGGGATCTGGCGGTGTTCGTGCAACGCCCGATCAGCGCGTGGTTCATCGCTGCCAGCGCCTTGCTGATCTTGCTGCAGGTGTGGGCCTTCCTGCGCCGCGGCAAGGGCAAAGGCAAGAACAAGCCTGAAGTTCCGCAAACGGTCTAAGCGGCACCTGCCACGCGATATTTCCCACGCAGCACTCATGCTTGCGTGGCAACGGCCCGGCTTCATGCCGGGCCGTTTGATTTGTGGGTCGCCATCCTGCATGCTTGAGGTTTCCGAAAGCCCTGAACCCGACACCATGCACATTCTCTTTGCCTGCCCCCACCACGATCCCGACGTCTGGGTGCCGCGCCTGGAAGCCTCCATGCCCGGTTGCCGCATTTCGGTATGGAACCCTGATGGCCCGCCGTCGGGCGCGGAAGTCGCCCTGGTCTGGCGGCCGCCGGCGGAGCTCTTCAAGCACGAGACGGGCATCACGACGCTGTTCAACCTTGGTGCGGGCGTTGATGCGTTGTTGAAGATGCCGGAAATCCCCGAGCACGTGCGCATCGTGCGCCTGGAAGACGCGGGCATGTCGGTGCAGATGGCCGAGTACGCCTTGTATGCGCTGCTGCGGGTGTCCCGCGATTTCGAAGCGTTCGATCAAGCGCAGGCCCGTCAGCATTGGGATACGCGTGAAGGCTCGGCGCAATCGGATTGGCCCGTGGGCGTGCTGGGGCTGGGTCAGGTCGGCGCGCGCGTGGCGCAGACGCTGGCTGAATTCGGTTATCCGGTTGCAGGGTGGTCGCGTTCGCCGCGTGATATTCCTGGCGTCGAATCCTTTGCTGGCGAAGCCGCGCTGCCGGCGTTCCTGGCCCGTACGCGCTTCCTGGTGAACGTGCTGCCGCTAACGCCCGATACGCGCGGCATTCTGAACCGCGACACGCTGTCTCAGCTGCTGCCCAATGCGCACCTGGTCAACGTGGGCCGCGGCGAGCATCTGGTGGAAGACGATCTGGTAACGATGCTGGAAGAGGGCGAGATCGCGGGCGCCACGCTCGACGTATTCCATACTGAACCCTTGCCTCAAGACCACCCGTTCTGGCGCGACCCGCGCGTGCATGTCACGCCGCATATCGCGGCGCGCACATTGCGTGATGAAAGCATCGCGCAAATCGCGGGCAAGGTTGCGCAGCTGATGCGCGGTGAAGCCATCACCGGTGTCGTCGAACGCTCGCGCGGTTATTGAGCTGCGGCGGCAACGGGCGCCACGGCCTTTTCCAGACGTTGGTACATCGACGGCAGCCGTTGCGACAGGAAATCCAGCAAGGTCCGGACGGCGGGCATCATGCCCCGCCGCGACGGATAAATGCAGTGCACGATGCCCTCCGGTGATTGCCATTGCGGCAGCACCGGCACCAGCTGGCCGCGGCGCAATTCCTCTTGCGTGGCAATCGACGGCAGCAGCGCAATGCCCCGGCCGCGTACCGCTGCTTCCGTCAGCACGATGAAGTCATTGCAGGACAGCTGCGGCTTGAGCTCAATCTGCACCTCTTCGCCCTTGTCGTTGCGCAACGGCCAACGCACCTCGTTTTGCGGATCGGAAAAGCTCAGCGTCGTGTGCGACGCCAGATCTTGCGGCGTGTCGGGCGTGCCGTGGCGTTGCAGATACCCGGGGCTGGCGACGAGCGTGCCGCGCGCCGTGCCCAGATGACGCACGACCAGTTCTGCGTCGGTATCCAGCTTGGTTCGCACGCGCAGCGCCAGGTCGACGCCTTCGCGGATCAGGTCCACGCGCCGGTTTGTCACCAGCAACTGCACCGATATCGCCGGCCACGCATCCAGGAATTCCGGCAGCAGCGGCGCCAACACATCCTGGGCAATGGATACGGGGCAACTCACGATTACCGGGCCGGCGGGCTCTGACTGCAACTGCCGCATGGCGTCGTCCGCGGCACGCGCGGAAGCCGCCATCTCGCGGCAGTAATGCAGATAGCGTTCCCCCGCGGATGTCAGGCGCAGCCGGCGCGTCGTGCGTTGCAAGAGGCGCACACCAAGGCTTTCCTCCAGATGGGAAATCCGGCGTGACAATCGGGATTTGGGAATATCCAGCGCGCGAGCCGCAGCGCTGAAGCCGCCTTGCTCGACGACTTGAGAGAAATAGTAGAGGTCGTTTAGATCTTGCATGATTGTTCTATTCCTGGAACGAACAGTTCATCATACCCGGGTTTATGCGAACAATGAACGGATCTACAGTGACGCCATGCATTCGGGATCTGCCAACGCCATTCGGCGTCAAGCCCTAGTCCACAAGCTTTCAAGCATCGGGCGTGGCGCTGACAGATCCTGGCCGCCCGCCTTCGGCGGGCCATCCCTGGAGAAATTTGCAATGAAGACCCTCGTTATCCTTTCCTCGATTCTCGGCGACCGTTCCAACAGCAAGCAATTGGCCGATCACCTGATTGCGCGCGTCAAAAACGCGAACCCGGCCGCGTCCGTGAAAGTGCGCGACATCGGCGCGCAACCCATTCCTTACTTCGATGGCAATACCGCTGGCGCCCTGTTCACGCCGGCCGATGCTCGCAGCGTTGAGCAACAGCGCATCGTTGAGCTTAGCGATACGCTGGTCGCCGAAGTGATGGAAGCCGACCGCATTGTGTTTGCCGTGCCGGTCTACAACTTCAACCTGCCGGCCCAGTTCAAGAGCTATCTGGACTACCTGGCCCGCGCCGGCGTCACGTTCCGTTATACGCCCGAAGGCGTGCCGGAAGGCCTCGTCAAGGGTAAACAGGTGTTTGTGTTGACGGCACGCGGCGGCAAGGCTGAAGGCACGCCGTCGGACACGATGACGCCGTACCTGCGCCAGATGCTGAGCTTCCTGGGCATGAACGACGTCACGTTCATCGCCGCCGAAGGCATGGCGATGGGCGAAGTGGCCGCGCTGGAAGGCGTGACGCTGGCCAAGCAACGCATCGACGCGCTGTTGCTGGATGCCGTAGAAGCGGACCTGGCCGCGTAATCGGGTACTGCGCACGCGGCATTGCGCCGCCGATGCGCCAGAGTAAAAAGGCGAGCCGCAAGGCTCGCCTTTTTCATGGCCGCTGCTACGCGGCGAAGCACACGCCGCGCGGCTTAGTCGCGCAAACGCTTGATCAGGCTGGACGTATCCCAGCGGCCGCCGCCCATCTTTTGGACATCGCCATAAAACTGATCCACCAGCGCCGTCACCGGCACGCGCGCGCCGTTGTTGCGCGCCTCGGCCAGCACCAGGCCCAGGTCCTTGCGCATCCAATCCACGGCGAAGCCGAAGTCGAACTTGTCGTCGACCATGGTGCCGCCCCGGTTTTCCATCTGCCAGCTTTGCGCTGCGCCCTTGCTGATCACGTCCAGCACCAGCTTCATGTCCAGATCCGCCGCCTGGCCAAAGGCCACGGCTTCCGACAAGCCCTGTACGAGGCCGGCGATGCAGATCTGGTTGACCATCTTGGCCAGCTGCCCCGCGCCCGATGCGCCGACCAGCGTGACCGCACGGCCAAAGCTCTGCGCCACCGGCTTGATGGCGTCGAACACGGCTTGTTCACCGCCGCACATGATGGTCAGCACGCCATTGACGGCGCCGGCCTGCCCGCCCGAGACGGGCGCGTCCACGAAATTCAGGCCCAGGCCCTTGGCTTGGGCGTAGAGTTCGCGCGCAACATCGGCGGACGCCGTGGTGTGGTCGACGAACACGGCGCCCGGCGCCATGCCGGCGAAAGCGCCGTCGGGTCCCAGCACCACGCTGCGCAGGTCATCGTCATTGCCCACGCAGGCGAAGACGATTTGTGCGCCGGCAACGGCTTCACGCGGCGTTGCGGCATGGCGGCCACCGAACTCGGCGACCCAGGCTTGCGCCTTCGCGGGCGTGCGGTTGTAGACGGTCACGTCGTGCCCGGCGCGGGCCAGGTGGCCGGCCATGGGCAAGCCCATGACGCCCAAGCCAAGAAAAGCGACTTTCTGTGCTACGACCGCGTCGTAGCTCTTGGTACCGATCGTTGCCATGCAGGGGACTCCACGCTAGGTAGGTAAGGTCAGTCTGAGGACAGTAACCTTAACGCAATCAAAAGCCGGCGGCGAGTCCATCTCGACGGCTATCGCTGGCGCTGACATACCCGTCCACAGCGGGGTCGCCCAGCCGCCAGATGAATTGGCCCGATCCGAAGTCCATATAGGGGTCGTCGATGCCTTCCAGCACATGGCCGCGTGCGCGCAGCCCTTGGGCCACGGCAGGCGCAAGGCCGGGTTCGGCGTCTACGGCCAGCCCATGGTTCCATTTCCAGCGAGGCGCGTCGCAGGCGGCCTGCGGCTGCTGGCCAAAGTCCAGCATGCGTACGAGTGTCTGCACCTGCCCCTGTGGCTGCATATTGCCGCCCATGACGCCAAAGCTCATCACCGGCGCGCCGTTACGCATCAGGAACCCGGGGATGATCGTGTGGAAGGGCCGCTTGCCGCCCGCGACCACATTGGGGTGGTCGGGCTGGGTGCTGAAGCAGTGTCCACGATTTTGCAGGCTGACACCCGTACCCGGCACCACCACGCCCGAGCCGAAGCCCATGTAGTTCGATTGGATGAAGCTCACCATCATGCCGCGCTTGTCGGCCGCGGTCAGATAGACCGTGCCGCCCTGCGGCGCATGGCCCGAGGCGAAGGCCTGCGCCACATTGGGGTCGATCAGCCCCGCGCGCTCGGCCAGATAATCGGGGCGCAGCATTTGCTCGGGCGTCATGCGCATGTGGCGCGCGTCGGCCACATGGGCGTAGACATCGGCGAATGCCAGCTTCATGGCCTCGATCAGCAGGTGCTGGGTGTCGGGGTGGTCGATCGGGCGAGCCGCCAGATCAAAGTTCTGCAAGATGCCCAGGGCGATCAGCGCGGCGATGCCTTGGCCGTTGGGCGGAATCTGATGCAGCGTGTGGCCGCGATAAGCCTGGCTGATGGGGGCGACCCATTCCGGCGCGTAGTCCCGCAGGTCGGCCAGCGTCAGTGCGGCGTCGTGGGCTTGCGCGTGCGCCACAAGCTTATGCGCGGTTTCGCCTTCGTAGAAATCACGTCCGCCGGTTGCGGCAATCCGCTTGAGGGTGGCCGCAGCGCCTTGCAGCACGAAATGTTCGCCGATGTGGGGCGGGCGGCCTCGGGGCAGAAAGTGATCGGCGAACCCGGGCTGGGGATGCAGCACGTCGGCCTGCGCCGCCCACTTTTCTTGCACCATGGGCGA
>Ga0256885_1000225_pt1 | contig 18241 bp, 25 predicted proteins | sample MC6MC0493MT_FD_186344 | JGI IMG/M metagenome (GOLD analysis project Ga0256885, IMG submission 186344) | Metatranscriptome of enriched soil aggregate microbial communities from Iowa State University, Ames, United States - MC6-MC0493-MT... | ecosystem: Environmental > Terrestrial > Soil >...
CAAAGTAGTGCCTCTGGTCGCTCCCCGAGCGAACGCATTTCGATGTAGTCGATCGCGTTCAATTTCCTGCGAACTCTTTCAAACTGATACCCGATTTCGAGGTTCGGCCGGCCGAAAGGGCATCACCCTTGAATGAAGTTTTTGGACCGAAAAAAAAGATTGCGGTTCTCGAAGAAATCAGAACCAGCAGCTTGGTCAACCAAGCATCGTTCACGATCTCGAATTCGCTCCAATGTGAGAACGAGTATTGCGAAGACCGACCGCGCTTGGGCGTATCTCTTCCATCAACGCCTGCAGGGCGCGTTCGGCGTGCGCGAGATGGATCGGATTGCGCGTCTTTTCAAACAGACGAAGTACGGATTTCACGACGAACAGTGTTGCAGACATGGCGTGCTCATGATTTCCAGATTGCGCCTGCGACGAAACCGAGTGCCGCTGCCAGAGCCAGCGCCCTATAGGGCTGCTCTTTCATCGAAAGCGCGAGCGCGCTTGTGCTGGAGCCTCCGCTGGGCAACGCCGGCTTATCAACTCTTGTCTCTCGCGATCTCGTTTCGGAATTCGGCGAAAGCGGTCCATCGCCGAGTGCTCCTGGAATCCGGTTGCGGTCGAGGTCCTCCTGTTTCATCGGATCTGAATTGTCGTGGCGTGCGAGGTACTGTTGGCTTATCGCCAAGCGCGCCTGTTCCTCTGCAAACTGATCTTCCGGCGATTTTGCGGCCATGGTCGATTTTCCTTTTTCCCCTTTAATTCCTGGCAGCCGAAAAATGTTTCCGCGCGTTCTGAAGAAGACCTGTGGTTCCATCCGGAGAAGTTGGGATGAAAACGTCGAACCTCGTACCAATTCTCATTCCCCGATCCAAGGGAGACGGCGCAACTGTCCTCGTGGGCGGAAATCTTTGAGGCGGTGCGGAAAGACGGAGAGAAGTTCGAAACGCGGCAAGGCTTCTCGGTCGGAGTCGTGGTCACGGTCCCTCCTTTCCCATACACCCGCATTCAAATCGCGGAACCGGTGGGGGTTCCCGTGCAATTCTCGCCGCCTCTCAACGAAAAAGAAATCCAGCATGTCCACCTTGGAGAAGTGAAGCGTGAAGGATCAACGCTCGTGACCGCCGGAATATACGGTTGGACAATGGTTGTGACGAGCCTTGGCAATTCAATTCCCGATGCACAGCGGCAAGCGTACGGGTTGCTCGATAAGCTTGTTCTTGCGAATTGCCGCTATCGGCTCGACATCGGCAGCGGCGTCCAGGACGCGGACCTCGCCCTCATCGAGGAGCTGGGGTTTCTTAGCTGAGGTCGCTTCTCCGCATTTCTCGCTGCCACACAACTCGGCTGGACAGTCGGTGGCGGCGTCGAATTTATGAAGGACGAAAACTGTCTAAATAAGCTCTGTATGTGGATCTCGGCTCGGATGACGCGACTTATACGCTCGACACCTCGTGCGGTTCGACATGCCGCTAGCGTATCAACTGGGACGATAGTTTCTGGGTTGTGCGCCTCGGCCTTGCATATCATTTCAATCGCCCTGAACCGGTCGCCGAGTACACGCCGTTAAAATAGATTTGCATTCGGCGGTTTTTTTAATGCCCGGCGCACCAGAGCCTGGAATTTTTGAACTTCCCGGAGTGGAAACTAGCGCATTTATCGATGCCGACAGCAGCCGCGGTCGTCGCTGTCCACTTGACAGATTTTGCATCGCTCGCTCGATGCGGTGGGTTTCTCGTCTCTGCTTTCTGCGGATTCAATCCAGCAGATCCATTTATTCCGGGCGATTGATGACGTGCTTCGCCGAGCCTTCACGGTTCGCCATCGAATGACTTAGCTGTTGCGTCGCGGGCGCCGCCCACGGCAGAGATCTCTCCTGTCTTTGAGGCATCTCAGGGACCGCGAAAAAAAGCCGAATACCGCCGCATTAAGGATCATCCTTGGGCGGCAAAAAAGGCGGAGACAAGGGCGCGAAGTCGATCCCGCGGCCACCGCCCGTTAAAAACGTCATATCCAGGATACCGCTTGATCGAGAGTTTAAGCTGGTCGAGCAATAATACCGCGGCGACCACTTGGATCTCATTCTGGCAATCGGATACGTGCGAAGGCTGGTCGCTAATCCTCGGGTCGCAAAATTTCTTAAATCCGCGAAGAAACCCGCTACGAGTGGTGATCACACAGAGAAGTCCGGTTTCACAAATCAAAATTGCCTGGCAAAGCAACGAAAGGCGGAAGAGCCGAAGCCCGTGACGGCGAAGTAAATCAGGAGGGGCTGCCGGCTAACTTTCGCTTTATACGGCTTCGTTTAGAGGATTGCCGCTTGAACGTCATGTCGTGGCCCTTCATTGCATCCAATCTATGGCCGTCACTCACGGTGTATCGCCATTTCGATGTTAAGGACATAGCGATTGTGAAGGGCGCGGTCGTGCATCAGCTGGAGCAGCACTGGTCGTTTGCGCTCCTCCCGCCGCGTCCTTTGGGCCGGGGGACATGCCGGTGAAGCAAGCTTCAAATCATATTTCATGACACGCGGACGCTTTCAGCCCGACGATTGCCGGCAACCTATTCGACAGGCACTCGTTGACACCCTGTCAGGAGCACGTTTTTTGGACAAAATTGCAAGGGTCTTAGTCGTGGAGGACGAGATTCTTGTCCGCCTCGACCTCGTTTATTCTCTTGAGGGCGCGGGATTCAGCACCCTTGAAGCCGGGTCGGCCGACGAAGCGATAACGATCTTGGAGGGCCGGTCGGATATTCGAGTGGTTTTCACAGATATCCAAATGCCGGGATCCATCGACGGTATGGCTTTGGCGCATTGTGTCCGAAAGCGATGGCCGCCGACCATTCTTGTGGTCAGCTCAGGTCGCCAGCGGCCGGCTGGGAATGAATTGCCCAGCAAGACCGCGTTTCTTACGAAGCCCTATCATCCTGTCGAACTCAGTCGCCTCTTAGACCGCATCAGTGCCGAGCTTCTAAGCTGGTAATCGTTTCTCATGCTGCTCTGAAAGCTCACAATGCCGAACAGTCCGCTTGCTCACCGACCTGCGGGGACCGGAGGCATGGCAACGTTCAAAGCCGGCGATTGTCTGGATCACAAGCGGTCGGGGTGCTACGACGGCGGTAATCGATGCTGAAGAAAGAAACGCAGCATCTCCATTGAGGCATTTGGACCATCTTTGCTCGTAAATGATCCCGCCGGACTACCGCCGGACCAACAATGACCGGCTCCGTGCAGCTCCCAAAGTTCAAATACGCCGAGCCCTGCGGCATCGCGATGTATGGTTTGAGAAAAGCTATGTCCGGTGGGCGAATTGTGACGCACGGTCTGCGTCTCGAATTTTTGCCCGGCGGCGACCCGGGAGATTACCTTCTCCCCATTGGAAGGGTGAACTGTCGTGTCGCAATCACCATGGAAAGCGATCGTCGGCTTTGCGCCCCGCAGGACGCGGCTATTTTTAACGTTTCCTCCTCCGCGCATAGCTGCGAAGGCGGATGTGACGTCGTGAGCCGAACCGCATGCAAGGCCGGAATGCACACCGACGGCAGCATAGAGGTCCGCATAAACCTCTCCCATGATCGCCGCTGTCGCACCTCCTGCCGATAACCCCGCGACGTAGATACGAGTTTCATCGATGTCATGCGCCTCGACGATCTGGCGCGTGATGCCGGCAATCAAGGATGGTTCGCCTCGATCGCGCTCCTGATCGGCCGGCTTGAACCAGTTCCAGCATTTTGCGGCGTTCGCCGCTGGTGGCTGTTCGGGATAAGCAACAAAACATCCATGCGCCTCGGCGACGAAGTTCATGCGCGTGCCGGCGGCAAAATCATCGGCGGATTGGGTGCATCCGTGCAGCATGACGATCAGGGGTTTCGGCCCCGCGTCGCGAGAGCTTGGGATATAGAGTTTGTAAGACCGCGAGCCATCGCCGTTGGAGAACAGGCTGCTTATGTAGCGTCCTTCTTCTGGCGCAATGTCGGTGATGTGGACAGGCTGCCGCCGCGTTGCCGGCAGTCTTGCAGCATCAAAAGCCTGGAGAAAATGCGGAGTAACGGCCGAGAGCCTCACCGGCACTTCGCGATGAGAGACGATTTCACCGTCGATGATGATGGGCGTCGAGGGAGTGGCTGTCGCCGCGCTCGTCGTGGCGGATTGCAGTATCGCGAGCGCATCATTCAAGCGTCCAGCACGGGTCAGGCGGGTGGCCTCCTGCATCTTCCGAAAATCGAACTTCGTCATGTTCATTGTCCTGTTGTTGCGTCGCGAACTGCTGGCGCGCGTTCAGTGCCTGGCTATTGAAATCGGTCAGCAAGAGCAGCTTTGACTTCCGCGCTCGCATGAAGTGCCCCGAGGACCGTGATCGATGCGATCGTGGCTCGTGCCAGCTTGGCCGAGACGTCGGAGGCAATGGTGAGAAGTCCAAGGACGCGAAGATCGAGTTGTTGGCCGGCTGCGCGCACTTCTTCGAGCTGGTGCCGATCGAGCAGCCGAAGTCCGAGATCGAAAGAGTGCCTCGTTACAGCCTTGTCGACGACGCTCGATTGCCGCGCGATCTGGTTGCGAATTGCGGTGCGGATGAAATCGGTTCTATTGGAGTAAAATCCCTCATCAACGAGAAGATCGATCTGCCCGAGATCAACGTACCCGAGGTTGATCGTTATCTTCTCTGAATCCGGGCTCTTGGATCTCAGCTGCCGTACGTTCTCTCTGGGCATATTCGCCATCCATACACCATCCACCTGGATGGAGATGGTGGCCACGGGTATGTTTGCAAGAGAGGTTCGACTCGATCTGCGCACGGGATTTCATTCGTGCGCAACCAGCACAAGCTCCAGGGAACAAATGAACGCAGCGGGCGCTTGAGTTAAGCCAGGACAGTCCGTGGCTCGCACCACCCTTCTGGTCCTTTGCTCATCGTCTTGCTTCGGAGCGGTGGTGGCTTCGACGGCCGAGCCCGTCGGTGGGAATATTCGTTATGTCGAAGCGTATGCACAGAGCAGTCCATTAGTCCGCACCCGGATCAGCCCCTTGAGAGAGTGCAAGCAATGAACCAGAACGGAATGAGAGAGATGGAAAAGCGCGCTGAGACGGTCGGCTCTTCCTGGCACGGCGCAGCCCTCCTGGCCATCGGAGTGGCAATTGCCAGGGTCATTTGGCGCAAGGTGAACCATCTGCTTGTAAGGCAAAATTCTGAAGGGCAATCACCCGACAAACGATGAATTAGAAACGCTGCGCACGCGCCAGCACATGGCCGCCGCTTACGCAGGTGGCGGGCATGGATACGTTCAATAAAAATGCAGAGAGGCGCGGCGTTGCGGCCTGGCTACACAACGCTTGGCCATCGATAGCCGCGGTCCAATAGCGACAGGTAACGCTCCATCGCAGGACCTATTTCCGATAGCCGATCGGCGCGAAAGTCTCCGACAATCTGTTCCACTTCATCCCGACTGAATCCTTGGAACGCTTTGTTGGTCGTCCCATGCGATTTGCCCGATTCTACGATTGCATCGTTGTAGGCATTGATAAGCCGAAGGCTGCGCTCTCGCTCTGCTTTCGGCAGACGGGCGAAAGCCGCCAGGCAATTGCCAATCTCTGACATTTTGGAACTCCAAACATTGAGCTAAGCTATTTCGTTCGCGTCCTCGACTCCCGGCTCATCCTCATTCTCGCTGTCAATGAGCAATTCCTCGGCTGCCTACGGAATTTCGGCATCCTCGCCGGCTTGTTCGTTGACCACCTTCTCAACTTTTGTCGCCTCAACCGCAGGCTTCCGCGGCTCGACCAACGGAATTTGCGATTTACGCATCGTGTCGAACTCGAGGACAAGCCTGCAGCAACGCGAGAGGCACCGCACCAAAGATGGCATGTATCAATCGAGAACTATCGGATAGGTCAAACTCGAAGACGATTGACGAATGCCGATGCCAAAGCGGTCGTCGACAAAGAGCGCCAGCTTTCGGGAGAACGAGATCGCGCGTGCGTAAGCAACTGCGTGACCTTTCAAACGAAATACGAGAAGAACGAGTCCTCGAGGCCCGCGGAACACAGCCCAGGTCCCATCATCGCGTCGCATGACGCGGATAAAATCATCTTTCATGGAAACTCCTTTTGCGCCCTGCGCGGCAAAGCCAAGGCGGCACGACAGATCGAAGTAATAAGCCGAAATACTCAGGCAGTCGGCATGTCTAGGAGCCGGGGTTAAAACCAGCCATGTATGCCGAGGTGAGGCGCAATTCGAAATCAAGCGCCCAATGTATTTTTCACAGTATTCCCCCTAAGGGCCGAATGTCCAAGCTATTGTGCACTCGAGCTCGGCTGGAACATCGAGCAGACGCCTATTTTGCATCATCACCCGTAATTGAACGGCACCAACGTGAGTTCAAACACCCATCAGCGTTTCTTAGCCGAGGCCGGGCTCGCCGCTTCCCGCGCCAGGCGCTCGGCGCGCAAGCGTTCAGTCTTTGCACGAATTGCGAGGCGTTCGGCCTCACGGTCCCGCATCGCCTGCGACGCTTCCTGGGCGCGGCGCGCCTTCAGTGCAGCCAAATTGGAGAAACTCTTCGTCAAAAGTGCCATGCGCTCAGTCCTTCAAAATTCCAACGCAACAAAAAACCCGCGTCTGCTGCACAGTCGCGGGTCTCCTCGATCAAACTTATCGCCAGTACATCCGTGGTCGAGTTCGATCGTATTCCTCGCGATACCGATTAAGCGGCTCGCAAATTATCGGCCGACGACTTGCCACTGCGACCGTCGGCGACGATGTCAAAAGACACTTTTTGGCCTTCACTCAGGTTCGACAGACCGGCGCGCTCCACAGCGCTGATATGAACAAAAACGTCGTTCCCGCCTTCGTCCGGCTGAATAAAGCCAAAGCCCTTTTGGCCGTTGAACCACTTCACCGTTCCTATCTGCATAGAATTGTTCCTCGTTTATATATGCGCGATGACCCCGGCACATGCCGCGGGATAATAATCGAGATTTTTTTGGAAGGTCGTTGGTCGGGCGCGCACTTCGCGACGAGGCCAAGTCGTTTTCAGCGAAGCTCGATGCCATCAAACATAGGCCTTTAGAGCGTCGTTTGCAAGGGAAGTCGCTCAACATAGATCTTTGCCGCCGCAATCGAACTTAGCGAAGTGATCGGAACCAAGAGTGAGGACCAGCACTACCTGTGCTGCCCATCAGCGTTTCCTCGTCCGACGGCCGGCGCCTTCGGCACTTTCGTCCCGCCAAGCCTAAGATCGGTGCTAAGCTCGCTCATCGCTTTTGCATTACCTGTAAGCTGAGTTCGCCCGTGGCGCTTAACAATTATCGAAAGGTACGAGATGATTCACTGGAAGCCAGTCGGCGAATACGTGGAACCCAATTGGGTGAAGCTTGGAACGGCCCTGCCACCCATTCTTTTCTGGCGGGCTGTGAAAGGCGCAGTGCTGGGCTTTTTGCGCGATGGCGAGCTTTTTGATGCCAAGTGGATATACGTTTGCGATGCCAACAAGGTATCGCATTTTTCGGCCGTTAATTCGCCCGCGGATAATGTCGTGGACCTGCAGACCCGTCGCGAAGGGTGAGCGAGGATACCTCAGCGCATCACCTCACGTTTAGCAGCGCGCAGGAGGGCACGCGTGGGCGCGGAATTAGATCGCAGAGAAAGATCGCAGCCATGAAGCCCTAGCGAAATTCAGGCGACGGGGCTGCTCATTGAGAAGGCGGATGCGGATTTCTTGTATCGCAACACGCCTCCGCCGACATCTGCCACTGTGATTGTTCTAGGTAGACGTGATGCACCTGGTCGTGAAATTCTTTCGGGGATTGACTCTGGCTGCTGCCCGCCATTGCAATGATGATAACCGCGAGCCTTTCTCGCAAGGCCGATTTTTCCAAACCATTCACAAGGCGATCGGGCTTGACCTCGTCCCAGACGTTTTCGAGAACTTCCGTCAAGAACGCGATGTCTTCGGGCCCAAAGCCTCCTTCTGAAATCAGTCGGCGTGCTTTCATCGCCAAACTCCATACGTAGCGCGTTCTTGCATGCGTTTGCTCAATTTGCATCGAACTGTTGTGGTTCCCAAGCCGTCTCGTCGAAGCCCGTCGAGCGCGAGGAACTTGATTGTCTCGGCGTATTTCCAAGTCGGTGATCAGATTGAGATTGCAGACAAAACGCTAATTTCCCGGCCGCGTAATGTTCTTAAGGCCTGAGGTTAAGCGCGGGGCACGTGAAAGACAGATACGCGAACTCTGATCGAACACCGCTTCCGGGCAGAGACGGGTTCCCTGCTGATCATCGCAGCGAGCTTCCAATTATCCGCTTGATGCCGAATGCGCCGCGTATCAGCAGGTCACCGTCCTCCAGGATCGTGGTGATGCCGCCGAACGCATTCCAGACGCGACTGTCGTCGGGGAAAATCCACCGCGCCCTTAACTCGCCGGTTCGCCAGTCGAGCCCTACGTACTGATTGTCGCCATTTTCTTTATGCGCGCAGTAGAGCAAGCCAGTCGCCGCCGAAACCACCGGCACCATAATATCCGAGTTATCAACCTCCCGGTTAATCCACGCCGTAGCGAATTGGTGCGTTTTCGGGTCCTCGAATTTCTGAACCCCGAGTGGGGCGGGTCGCGTTACGCCAGCCGTGAAGGCGTTAGGTGCTCCGGGTGTTTTGATCGGGTCAGGATAGGAGCCATTGATGTATACCACGCCGTAGCCGAGCACGTTCGGGGAGGGTTCGATGGTGAGTTGCGAAATTTCGATGCGGGCTTGATCCGCGATGCGGCGGGATTTGGTGCCCGGCTTTTGCTTGAAGTCAGCCGGAATTTCATCGCGCCAGAATGCCACCGCATTTGTTCCCGACTCGGCCGCGTCCGCTATCACGATCAACTTGTCGGGATCATTGCCGAAGCCCATCAGGGTTGGCGTCGTGCCCGAACCGCGTGAAATTGCTCCGGCCGCCAGAGCTTTTTCGTCTGGCGTCCATTCATAGCCCGACTCCCACGCTCCATCTTTTTCATCGGTGGAAAGCTTTTACCCGTTCCACATGATCTTGACCATCCGCCGTGAGGTCACGACGTAAATGCCATTGCGCTCGTCGATGACGATGCTGTTGTCGACGGCCTCACCGGGGAAGGCCACGTAGGATTTGACATTGAGGTCGCGATCGAAAACCACCAGTGCACCAGGCGCGGCAGCCGCGATGAAACCATCATAGGTCATGTTGAGGCCAATGATCCGCGACACGGCCTTGGCTTCGTCCGGCGGCATGGCCGCCGCAACGTCAACGGATTTGATGAGGCGAACGGGACCGCGGGTGGCGTTGTCGTCGGTGGTTTTTATAACTTTCGTGCCGCCATAGACGCAGTAATGAAAGCCGTCGCGGTCGAACAGATTGTAGACGCCGTTGATACCGTCTTCGCGGGTGACACCCAACCGCTCAAAGCCGGCGACGGCAGCAAGCAGCTTGGCTTCGTCCTTGGCGCGCCATCCGGCATCGAATTCGGCCAGCAACGCCGCAACTGCCTGATCATCAGCCATCTGAGCTTTTTGCTCATAGCCGGGATAGGGCAGGAACGATACGGACTCGAAGTCTTTCTCGGTTGCCAGAATTTTTCGGATGCCGAGCGTACCACTGGCAAATAGGACCGTGTCCGATCCGATCTTCTTCACCACCGGATTGGACACCATCAAATTCGGAACCACCTTGACATCGGTGTCACGGACGAGCCGTTTTCCCTTCACCGGACCGGCGTGCAGGACGGAATCCGTTGCTCCCGGATTGAAGTGCGACGTGGGATAGACGCTGTTCGTCAGCCAAGGATTGCGGGCCGGCATATTGGGAGTGGACTGTTGCGCAAACGAAGCGGGATGAGACGTTGACGGCAGACTCCGCGAGCCACAAGGAATGTGCCTGTTGCCGTCAATGGGACGCTACTGGGCTTTGCCAGAGTGTTAACCACCCGGATGACAGAAGAACCGTGCCAGCGATTACGGCAACGACTATGGAGATCGAGAGGCTTTTGAATGAGTAGAGAGAGCGCTGTCCCACGGCATCGCGGGAAGATTCCGTTGTGTTATTCGATCGCGGATTCGTTCGAGCCATCACGGCAATCGCAAAATAGAGCGACCAAGCTTAGTTCTGTGCTGGACGTTAGCTGGCTTAGGGGTGGCTTCTTCCTCGGATTTTAGCTCGCGGCGGAGCTTTTCGAACCTATCATCGTATCTTGTAATTTTCGACAACCTGATCGCGCGGGCGCGATCGGCGAACTCACCGATGTTCATGCCGGCCTCTTGTCTAGGGTAATGGCGCGTCGAACTCGTTCGCACTGCGCACCTGCGCGGACACTCGCGCTGATAAACCTATAACAGACTTGAAGAGATGTTGTTCCTCAAATTTTCGACGACAGTAGAAGCATGAGTTAAATTGGAGATGTTTAAGCTCAGAATGCTTTCTGGGAGCGTCAGCTTCAATTTTCCAAGCATTGGAGCTGCTCACTTGTCAGGGATAGGACATCGGCATGGACCTTCGACCTATGCCCCTTTGGTGCCCGATGTAGATCAGGAAAAGAATCGACCTCGTTTGTGGCGCGTGCAAAGGAGTAAGCTACCATCGTCTGATCAACAATAGCTCCCGAGAGGCCATCATGCCCACGCGGCTCAGAGGATGCCGAAGCGTGTTGGGATCTATGACGGTAACGTACCGGAATTTAGGGGGCTAGCAGATGAGCCCTGCTCGTTGCTTTGCCGCGGAAGGTTAGGAATACTCGTTCCTATCCAGCGATTTCTAATGATCTCCAAGTCAAAGCAACGTGCATTTCTATTCTTCAAATAAAATAAAGTATAGTTGCTAGTATTCAAGCAACAAATATTTTAAAAATACCTTGAATAACCCAATTTTAGTATCATTTATATTTATAGAATGTTCCAGAAGGATTTCAGGCAATCTCCATCTCGACGTTCTCAGGTTATGGATTATTTGAGGAAATTTTGAAAATGACAGACATCGTCAACGACGGCAATGGTAGCGACATGCGCTCTGAGATTGCGAGCAAGTGGTCGAAAATAAGCGCCGAGGATGTGAAAGAGCTTAAAACAAAAGATGACCTCGTAGCCCAAGTCCAGTCCAAATATCAGTTAGATAAGGCGCAGGCGCAAAAGGACGTGGACGCGTTTGCAAAGGGCCGACAACTTTAGTTTTCGCGAGTTGTCGACGCGTCGCTCCTAGCATCAGCGCTGGGAGCGGCGAAAACATTTGGGCCCAGTGTCGCTAGAGGTAGTCCATGCACGAGCGAACAACTCGCAAGTCGCTGGTCTTTCTGCATCCGTTCTCACTGGCAGGCATCGAAGAGATGCTGGAACCCGGCACTTATATTGTCGAGACGGTCGAAGAGATGATCGAAGGTTTGTCGTTCGTCGCCTATCGGCGGATTTCGACAACTATCGAAATGGATGTTAACGGACTCGGACAACGCGCGCGGCAGGTCGTTGCGATTGATCCTGTGGATCTTCAAAAGGCTCAGGAGCGCGACGCCATCAAAAGTCCATCTGGGCTGCTAGCCCATGGGATTGATCGATGACACTGGCGAGCGGTTGCTACAGCCCACAACACCAATAGGGTCGAATATGAGTAGTGACTTTATTCGCATAGCCGAGGGGCCGGGAAGTTTATGGACTGTGCTCCGCGAACCGCGTGGCGAATTTCTGCTCGGTTTTAAGATCAAGTCACAGGCCATTGCATTCGCGCGCGCTGTTGCCTTCTCGGGGAAACTCCAACTGTTCATCGACGATAGCGACGGGAATACAATACGCCAGTCAGCCGCCGGGCCGACCCCTATCTCATCATCCTAAACGAGCTCTCTACGCACCGCGAGTGACCTCCGACTTCGCAAAACTTGCAAAGTTGTCGGCTTTGAGCCTCGCGGGATCAGTCCGTCTCGGCGCGCTCTTTCAATTCCAGTTCACAAAGCGTTTGAAGTGCCCAATTCTGATCACCAGGCATGGTAATTTCTCCCGTTTCGTAACTGAATTGCCTATCATTGCCGCTCAGCTCGATGTGCTCACGAAAGGGCGACTTCCACTCAATACGGTTCAGAGAGTATCCGCGCCGATCGTAGGACGATCTTCGCATGCCACCAGCAACTTCCATTTCTCGCCCGTATGCATTTAAAAATGACTTCGCCCGTCCGCAGATTTCAGCGAGTTGCTCTTGGGGATCGATCTCGCGGGCTTGATCTGTTTGGTTCTTTGCTTCGTTCATAGGCCGTCATTAGCCTTTAAACGCGCGATTTACCAGCGTCGTGCCGCTGACCGGCATTGGAAATTATAAATCCACCGTCGGAATCATGCTGCATCGAAGCGTCTCTACCAAATAGGTTGCGAGGCGGCCCACCGAAATGACGTTGGAAGCGCTTGCGCGGTCATTGAATCACGGCGGCACGATTTAGTCGCTATGGATCCTCTTGATGAGGGGCAGGCCAATAGCCGGCGGCGAGACTTCTGATGACCGCTGCGACCGCATCGCGCGACATCGACGAAAGACGAAAGGGATCGCACGGCAAAACTGTCGATTGCGTGAGAACTTCGCAGATGTCCGAGAAAACCCGTAAATGGCGCTGCGGCTGTCCGCGAAGGTCCTCGGCCCACGAAGTCAAATTGGGCGATGGAAGCGTCGCTGTCCACCTGACAGATTTTGCATCGCTCGCTCGATGCGGCGACTTGGGCTTTCTCGACTTTCTCGGCCAACATCGTGGAATAGGGCAGCACAAACGCGCGTGGCGTGCGGCTCGGCAGATTGGCGTCGTTCATCTCCCCAACCCAGAGATGGCACCTGCTTCATCGTTGCGAGGTTGCGTTCAACAATCTGGGCCCCAAAGCAGCTCGGCGAGGAGTTTCGGGCGATAGAGCTGTGGCAGTCCCGTCTGGCATGGACGGATAGTGAGGCGCGTCGAGGTGAATCTCAACTGAATATCCGTCATGCGCGCTTCAGTCATCCGCAATACCTATGCAAAAGCGCTACATATATAAGGGATGCTGACGGTTGACTGATAAGGTGGCCTGCTTCGAAGCCGTCCTTCCTCCAACGTGGCTTGAGCTTATCGGAAGACGCGCGCAGAAATCGCTTGTGGTAGTAGATATGGCCGGATCTTACCGGTCGTGATCGAATGTTTTCCCGAGAAAATATATCGCAGTATGGCGATCTTGGTAGCGCTGCTGTTTTCAAATTGGAGACCAAAGCCTGTTTCGGTTCGTCGGCGAACATGCCCAGTCACCGAGATGTCGGAGAACCGTATGCGAACGGCTGTGCCAACAGAGGCCGGAAGCTCCCCTAGGAGATGCATTCCACTTACGGATATGTCGGAAGCAAAGTAGTCACGAAGATCGCCGTTGCAACCGAGCTTGACCGGTATGCGAATGTCGAAACGTTCGCCGTTGCGTCTCTGCTGCTGCTCGGCGCAGACATAACAGCAGAGCAGAAGAATTACGATATTGTACCAACTCCAAAAGAGCGCGATAGCGGCCGACTCCGCCAGCGGTCGACTTGGATCGATCACGAATGCATTCAGGATGCCGAGCGTCGTAAGTAACAGCAGGATTCCGAAAATCCGCAATAGCGGCCATTGAATAAGCTGCTTGCTGCGATCCCCACCTTTGGCCGTGACTTTGAACTTTTGCCCCTTGGGTCGCAGGAGCCCGACCCAGGCCGATTTCAAAACCTCTGTCGCACAGAGCATTTGATAGAGGTCTGTCATCAAAGGCATGACCCGGCCTCCGGTCAGCCAGAGAAAAATCGCCGACTGAACAACGACAAAAGGAGCGAGGTGCCAGATCGCATCAACGACGCTCGCGTGCACCGCCTGGATGTCGAAGAGCAGATAGAGCGCCGGGACGATGACCGCCAGGACGCGGAACAGGTGCGTTGCCGACCAATGCAGGAACGTTTCGCAAAGCATGATGCGATCGACGAACGGAAGACCGTTCCCCCATTTCAAGGGACCGCTCGCACCTCTGCAGATCTGAACGAAACCGAGGCACCAGCGACTGCGCTGTCCGGTATATTCGGCGAGACCTTCGGGGGCCAAACCCAATGAAAGAATCTCATTGAGATAAACCGTCCTGAATCCTTTTTCGCGCAGCCGCAGGGACACGAGATAATCTTCGGTGACGGAACCCGTCGGAAAACCACCGATGCTTTGAAGCGCGTCGAAACGGATAATCGAAGACGTCCCACAACAGAATGCCGCGTTCCAAGCATCCTTGGAGGCCAGGACGATATCGAAAAAGAAGCGCTGTTCGTCAGGCCATACCTTCGTTAGCGCCAGATTGCTTTGGATCGGGTCGGGATTGAAGAAGTGCTGCGGTGTCTGGACGATTCCGACATCGTCCTCGAGCGCAAGCGTGCGCGTCAGGAAATCGGGCAGCGGAATGAAATCCGCATCGAGAATTGCAATAAAATCCGGCTGGCTATCGAGAGCGGCAAGCTTCTGTAGAGCCGCGTTGATGTTGCCCGCCTTGGCGTGAGCGTTGTCGTCGCGGGTCAGGTAGCCGACGTTATGCGTTTCGCAAAGCGCCTTCAGCCAGGCGCGCCGGCCGTCGTCACAAACCCAGGGACGGAAATTCGGATAGTTGATCGCAAGGGTGCCGACAATCGTTCGTTCAAGAATGTCCCGATCCTCATTATACGTACAGATAAGGATATCGACACGGGGCAACTTGGACTTAGTGAGCAATTTGGGAACGTTGCGATCGGCTTCCGCCGTTCTGCTTCGCGTCCTGGTTAGAAAAATTTGCGAAGCCGTCGTGCCCAGCATTGCGATGGCCTCGACCGCTACGAATACTATCCCGGTAAGAAAATCGACTGGATTGTCCGGAGCAGGGATTGTCTCGAAAATCCGCCACAGCATGTAGCGCCAGCCGAGAACGAGACAAAGCGCGATGGCCGCGGTGCGCACGAAAGTATTATTGCGATTGACCCACGGAAGGATCGCCAAAGCGATGAGCAAGATGAGGAAAGCCGAGCGAAATGCCTCCCAATAGCTCATGCCTGCCGTGCCGATCATGTCCGGACTCGCTCAGAAGATCGAGGAAAGGCGCATCGCGGATGCAAAGCCTGGGGTGTCGAACTCCACCAATCCCGAGCGTCCCACCCGGCAGTCGTCGCCTTTCGCGAGGTCCGGAAACTTCAGCGTGACGTGATAGGGCTCGCGAGAAAGCTGACTTTGTTGAATTGCGCTGTTTGAGGTTACGGCCCCAAGACCGTTTAAACCAATGACCTGTCCGTGCAGTATTGTGCCGCCGTCGCGCGGGCGGAACGTGGCTGCCTGACCGATGTCCAATCTTTGATAGGCGGTCTCGCTAACGCTTGCAGTCACGGTCGCGCTTGCACAATCAAGCATGCGAACGAGATCCTCTCCGGCATTCACGTGTTCGCCTGGCGCGGTCAGCATTTCCCACACGCGACCGGTGACGGTAGAGCAGATGACCGCGGTCGAAAGGTCTTGCGTCCGCCGCGCTTCGGTATCCAGATAACTACGTCAGCGATCTCGTTCGCCTATTCGATCGAGGAGAAGAGCGCCTTTTGCAGGCAGTCGAAGCCGGTCAAATTCCAATAAGCGTTGCCATGGAGATTGCCGAATCCGACGATGCAGGCGTTCAGAAAGCACTCACGCAGGCCTATGAAAAGAAAATTCTGCGTGGCCGCAAGCTCATGGCCGTCAAGCGTCTGATTGATCGCCGCAGGCAATACGAAAGTGCCTGCAATCCAAGCACGCGAAGAGGCAGCCCGCTTTAACATCTCACGCTCTCGTAAAGACATTCCAGGAAGATGTGGACCGCAAACGTGTGTCCTGATACGAAAGGCAACCGCGACCAAAGATAGGCTTATCTTCGCATCACAGGCTTTACGCACGTTATTTCATGATGAAGCTTTTCAGTCCCTCCTTCACTCCGGCTGGAGACTCTTCCCAAAGCTCTAGCTTCCAGGATTGAAGCCGGAGTGGTGTCCGCACCATGAGCAGCAAACCCCGAGGCCCTCTGAAAATCAGTTTTGAGCGCAAGACCATACGTATCTTGATCGACGCAATTGCGCCGTTGCATCAAATCGCCGTCGCCGTAAAAAAGGGCTTTAAATATCGCCAAATCTGCTCATCAATTCGCGAGCTTGGAATCATTGAACCGCCAGTTGTCGTCCGTTCGGCGCACGCGGGTAAGTACCTAATGCTCGATGGACACCTCCGATTGGAAGCGAGCAAGGATTTAGGCCATACGCACTTGGTCTGCTTGATTGCCACGGATGATGAGGCGTTCACTTACAATAAGCACATCAGCCGGCTCGCAACTGTGCAAGAACACAAGATGATCATGCGCGCCATTGAGCGCGGGGTCGCGGAAAAGACGATCGCAAAGGCCTTGGACGTCGGAATTTCGACTCTGCGTGCGAAGACACAGATACTTCAGGGCATCTGTTCTGAAGCCGTAGAGCTTCTGAAAGACAAGCAGGTTCCCGTTCACACATTTACGGCGCTCAAGAAGATGGCTCCAATCCGGCAAATTGAGGCGGCGGAGCTGATGATCTCGATGAATATATTTTCGAAAGGCTACGCCGCATCGCTCCTTGCGAGTACGCCGAAGGAGCAGCTTGTAGACCCTGGTAAAGCGCGGAAAATAAAGGGTCTCACTGAGCGGCAAATGGACTTGATGGCCAGGGAGTCTGCAAGTCTTGATCGAGAGTTTAAGCTGGTCGAGCAATCATACGGCGGCGACCACTTGGATCTCATTTTGGCAATCGGATACGTGCGAAGGCTGGTCGCTAATCCTCGGATCGCAAAATTCCTGGAGCGAAACTACGAGGACATATACGCGGAGTTTCGCCGGCTCGTGGAGACGACACAGAGCGCCGCATAAAGCAGAGCCCGCCTCAGACACCAACATTCCCGGTCCCCGGAAACGTGGTTGCAGTAAGCCGTGTGTAAGCTTCGACCATACCGGGTGGCTTTGCGCGTAGTCGGTGTCACCTGATGTGCCGCCGCGCGCGTGCCGCTGCCAACGGCTTAGATCGCATCGACGAGTCCGAAGCGCCGAGGGGCCTGACACCGCCCGCGCCGCACCCCTTTCTTGGCGCTCGGTCTTTCCGGATCCAAGTCCTGCCGAATTCTCTCTGCCCTTGCGGCCGGCCGAACGGGCGGCCCAGACTCGGGCGTCTATGCAGTTGGACACAAAAAAGCCATAATGTTTGCAGTCTTGGGTGATGTAATATAACTTATTGAAAAAACGCGATAATTGTCGGAAAATGATCTATTCTCTAGCCAAAATCATGCCAAATGTGTTTGTCCCTGTTGGTGTCCATTGGACATGTTTTTGGCCATTTTTGTCTCTGCAGGGACATTTCATAATATTTAATGTTTTCAATTAGTTAGCATAATTCAGGGATAAATTTGGACAGCACTTCACCTGATTTAGGAGGGGGTTTTTCTCGAATGGATTTTTTTGGGCGAAAAAAAAGGTTGCAGTTTTCGAACGAATTCGCAGGAGCGAGAAAAACAGAAGCCTGGGCGATCCGGTGAGCATCATTCGCGACCCCAGGAATGCGAAACGCCTGACGAACCCAGAGCGTTCTGCAAAGACACTTCGGATGCCAAGCCCAAACACACGCGCTTAAGATCGCATTTTTTCTAGCTCGTAGATTCTTGGATCGTTGCAGGATTTGCCGTCTGCGCTTTCGGGGCGAGCTTACGGACGACGACGTAAAAGACCGGCGTGAAGATCAGCCCGAACAGCGTCACGCCGAGCATGCCGGAGAAGACGGCGGTGCCGAGCGATTGACGCATCTCGGCGCCGGCGCCTGTCGCAAACACCAAAGGCACGACGCCGAGAATGAAGGCGAGCGACGTCATCAAGATCGGTCTGAGGCGCGTGCGCGCCGCCTCGACCGCGGCGTCCGCCCGTGACAGGCCCTGATCTTCGCCCTGCTTTGCGAACTCCACGATCAGAATGGCGTTCTTCGCCGCCAGTCCGACGAGCACGATCAGACCGATCTCGACAAGGATGTTGCGGTCGAGGCCGCGGATGTTGACGCCGATCATTGCCGCGTAAATACACATCGGCACGATGAGAATGACCGATAGCGGCAGCGTCCAGCTCTCATAAAGTGCCGACAGCAGCAGGAACACGAAGACGACCGATAGCCCGAAGGCGAAGATGGCGGTGTTTCCGGCGAGCTTTTCCTGGAGCGCGATTTCCGTCCACTCGAAACCGAAGCCGGCGGGAAGAACTTTCTCCGC
>Ga0256885_1000226_pt1 | contig 18149 bp, 14 predicted proteins | sample MC6MC0493MT_FD_186344 | JGI IMG/M metagenome (GOLD analysis project Ga0256885, IMG submission 186344) | Metatranscriptome of enriched soil aggregate microbial communities from Iowa State University, Ames, United States - MC6-MC0493-MT... | ecosystem: Environmental > Terrestrial > Soil >...
CAAAGTTGCTGAACGCAATGTGCACGTTCTTGCGCGCCAGGCGCCAGGCCAGATCGGCGTCGATGACGGCAGGCACATCAGACACTGGCCCCGTCGTGGCCACCCCGTTTGATTGCATCGCTTCCACATAGCGCAGGCCAGCCAGCAAGTATTCGCGATTGGCGCGCGTGGCGGCAGCCGCCAGCGGCTTCAGATAGCGCGCTTCCCACCACGGCAGGATGTAGCTGCAAACAAGCGCCAGCGCGCAGCCCAGCAGAGTGTCGATGGCGCGTTCGCCAATTACCGCCATGGACACCGTGCCGGGCGACACGAAGTGGAACACCAGCACCACGAACAGCGTGTTGAAGATGGCGCTGGCCATGTAATTCAGCTGCACCAGGCTATTGCCCATGATGCAGGCGCCCAAGAGCACGGCGAACAGGATTTCGGGCCGGTCGGTCACGTTGAACAGCAGCAGCGCGCAGATGCAGCCGATCAGCGTGCCCCCCAGACGCCAGCCATTGCGTTGCCGCGTCAACGCAAAGCCCGGTTTCATGATGATGACGATGGTCAGCATGATCCAGTAGTTGTGCGCGGAAAATTCGGGCGACAGCCAGCGGCTGGCCAGCGTCATGGCAATGGCGGCCGCCGCCGTTACGCGCAGCGCATAACGGAAGTGCGGGGAGTCCAGCCGCAGGTTGCTGGTCAAGAGGCCAAAGCGGAATTCCTGGCGCGAGATGAATCGCGTCAAGGACTTGTTGATGCGCAGGGCGTCAGTGGGCTTGGCGTCCGGCGAGGCCGCCGTGTGGTCCGCCAGCCGGTCGACGATGCGGGCCGAATTGCGCAGCCGGCGCAGCACCTGGATGATCAGCGCCAGCATTTCGGGTTCGCGTTCGCCCAGCCCTTGCTGCTTGAGCTGCTCGATCTCGTATTCGATGGCGCGCAGTTCGGCCTTGGCGCTGCTGCGGTACTGCACCTGCCGGCCGCGCGACACATCCAGCGCGATGCGGTTCAGTTCCAGCGACATCTTCACCAGCGCGTCGCGCATGAACATCAGGCAGTCGTTGCCGGCCAGCGTGCGGCGCAAGGTGGCGTAGTCGGTGTGGGTGGCGACCAGCGTGTCCAGCAACTGAAGCATGTCGACGAACATGTTCCAGATCATCACGCGCTGCCGGTCGCCCAGGCCTTTGCCGCGGGGCAGGGCGCGCAACACCATGTCGCGCGCGGCCTGGTGCTTTTCCGTCATGACGGATTGGCGCTGGATCAGCGTGCGGTAGGCTTCATCCAGGTCAGACGTTTCATCGTAGAAGGCGGCGCGGGCGGCCACGTAATCGGCCGTGGCGAATAGCGCCACCGACATGGCTTGCTGCTCTTCGCGCAGCCAGAACAGGCGCGAAAAGCCCAAGCTGAAGACCACGTAGAACAGGGCGCCGCCCAAGGTGGCGGCGGCGTGCGCCAGAACTTCGTGCGGTTCCAGCGGCGAATGCATCGTCAAGGTCATCAGCAGCAGGCCGGCAAAGCCGATCAGCCCGCCGCGTTTGCCGAACACCGTAAACATCGAATAGACAAAGCACTGCGCAATGACCACCAGCCAGATCAGGATGGGATGCGTGGACGCCAGCCCGGTGATGATGACGGTGATGGTTCCCAGCGCCGCGCCGCCTAGCATTTCGTTGGTGCGATGGCGCTGCGGACCTCCCGGCTGGTCGATGATGGCCAGGCACTGCGCGCCGAAGGTGGCGACAAGGCCCGTCGTGTAGTTGCCAAACAGGCCGCCCAGCACCAGCACGGGCAAGAGCATGCCGACCCCCTGGCGCACCCCTCCGAAGAAGTAGTGGCTGTAGAGGAAACGGCGAATGCTGGCAATGCGCAAATCCATGGGGCGGTGGGCTCGTTTTCGCGATGCGGCAAGTATATAGATGTGCCCCAGGCTTAGGGCCTTTCCCCGCTGGGCCGGCCCACGGGAAAAGCGCTTCCTCCGCGGGCGGCAATCGCCCGAAGGGCGGCGGCGTGCAGGGCGATGCATCTGGGGCCAGATGGCTGCCGGGCGTTCGCTGGCAGCGCCACTGAGTCGCCCGTGCAACGGTCCCGAAACATCGATTTGCTACCTTTGACGCAACGCGGTAAATTCCATCTCTTGCGTCGGTCTGCCTATCCGATACCGGCGCGTTGAGGCAAGTTGGCCAGGGTCACCTCCCAGCCATCCTGCCGCAGTGATACCTGCTGTTGGCCGCGCCACAAGCGTGTGTTGCCAAAGCTTCCATTTCGACCTCCAGCGTCCCCAAGGGGCGTTTGCACTGCGTTCTGTCGAGCGTGTGCCGGGTCGGCAAGGTGTCCGGGTGGCGTGGCTCCGTGAGCCGCTAAGCGCCGGATCATGTTGTCGTAGCCGGTATGGGTTCCGTTGCCGCCGTATCCGGGCGAGCAGCAGTCAGGGTTGCAGGGCCGGTACTGAAAGGAAATACAACATGGAAATGAATGGCGCCGATATCGTCGTGCGCTGCCTGGCCGATGAGGGCGTGGAACACGTTTTCGGCTATCCCGGCGGCGCAGTGCTTTACATCTACGACGCGATCTTCAAGCAAGACAAATTTCAGCATATCCTGGTTCGTCACGAGCAAGCCGCCGTGCACGCCGCCGATGCCTATTCGCGCTCGTCGCAAAAGGTTGGCGTCTGCCTCGTGACCAGCGGCCCGGGCGTGACCAATGCCGTCACCGGCATCGCCACCGCCTATATGGATTCCATCCCCATGGTCATCATCAGCGGGCAAGTGCCCACTGCGGCCATCGGCGAGGACGCCTTCCAGGAATGCGACACCGTCGGCATCACGCGTCCCTGCGTCAAGCACAACTTCCTGGTGCGTGACGTCAAGGACCTGGCCGAAACCATGCGCCGCGCGTTCTATATTGCGCGCACGGGCCGTCCCGGCCCGGTGCTGGTGGATATCCCCAAAGACATCACCGTCGCGCAGTGCAAATACACGCCGCCCAAGGGCGAGATCTCGATGCGTTCCTACGCGCCCGTCAACAAGGGCCACCAGGGGCAAATCAAGAAAGCCGTGCAGATGCTGCTGGCCGCCGAACGGCCGATGATCTACACGGGCGGCGGGGTCATCCTGTCGAACGCCGCGCCCGAGCTGAACAAGCTTGTGTCGCAGTTGGGCGCGCCGTGCACCAGCACCCTGATGGGTCTGGGCGGCTACCCGGCCAGCAGCGGCCAGTTCGTGGGCATGCCCGGCATGCACGGCACGTACGAAGCCAATATGGCCATGCAGCACTGCGACGTGCTGCTGGCCATTGGCGCCCGTTTCGATGACCGCGTGATTGGCAACCCCAAGCACTTCGCACAGAACGCCCGCAAGATCATCCATATTGACATCGACCCGTCGTCGATCTCCAAGCGCGTGCGCGTGGACGTCCCGATCGTGGGCAACGTCAAGGATGTGCTGGCCGACCTGTCCGCCCAATATGAAGTGGCGGCCGCCGAGCACAAGCCCGCGTCCATCACCAAGTGGTGGGAGCAGGTCGAGACCTGGCGTGGCAAGGAATGCCTGAAGTTCGCCAACTCGGACGAAGTCATCAAGCCGCAGTACGTGGTGGAAAAGCTCTGGGAAGTGACGGGCGGCGACGCCTTCGTCACGTCCGACGTGGGCCAGCACCAGATGTGGGCGGCTCAGTACTACAAGTTCGACAAGCCGCGCCGCTGGATCAACTCCGGCGGCCTGGGCACCATGGGTGTGGGGCTGCCGTACGCGATGGGCGTGCAGATGGCCAACCCTGGACACGACGTTGCCGTTATCACCGGCGAAGCGTCGATCCAGATGAACATCCAGGAACTGTCGACCTGCCATCAATACCGCCTGACGCCGAAGATCGTCTGCCTGAACAACCGTTTTCTGGGCATGGTCCGGCAATGGCAGCAGATCGATTACGGCTCGCGCTATTCCGAGTCCTACATGGATTCGCTGCCGGATTTCGTCAAGGTGGCCGAGGCCTATGGCCACGTGGGTCTGCGCATCGAGCGTCCGGCGGATGTCGAACCCGCGCTGCGCGAAGCCTTCGGCAAGCACAAGGAACGCCTGGTCTTTTTGGACTTCATCACCGACCGCACGGAAAACGTGTGGCCGATGGTCAAGGCCGGCCGCGGGCTGACCGAAATGCTGCTTGGCTCTGAAGACCTGTAAGGAGGCCACCATGAAGCACGTGATTTCCGTCCTCCTCGAGAACGAACCCGGCGCGTTGTCGCGCGTGGTCGGGCTGTTTTCGGCGCGGGGCTACAACATCGAAACCCTGACCGTGGCGCCCACCGAGGACTCCACGCTGTCGCGCATGACGATCGTGACGACCGGTTCCGATGAGGTCATCGAACAGATCACCAAGCACCTGAACCGCCTGGTGGATGTCGTTAAAGTGGTGGACCTGACCGAAGGCGCCCACATCGAGCGCGAGCTGATGCTCGTGAAGGTGCGCGCCGTTGGCAAGGAACGCGAAGAGATGAAGCGCATGGCGGATATTTTCCGCGGCCGCATCATCGACGTGACCGACAAGTCCTACACCATCGAATTGACCGGGGTGCAGGAAAAAGTACAGGCCTTCCTGGAGGCCCTGGACCGCAGTGCCATCCTTGAAACCGTGCGCACCGGCGTGTCCGGCATCGGACGCGGTGAACGGATTTTGAAGATTTGACCGGCCTTCCAGGCCAAGCCGCACCCTACATCTGAATTAATCGAATATCCAAAATACTGGAATCTGGAGCACAACCATGAAAGTTTTCTACGACAAAGACTGCGATCTGTCCCTCATCAAAGGCAAGACCGTCGCCATCATCGGCTACGGTTCGCAAGGTCACGCCCACGCGCTGAACCTGCATGAGTCGGGCGTGAAGGTCATCGTCGGCCTGCGCAAGGGCGGCGCTTCGTGGAACAAGGCCGCCAACGCCGGCCTGGAAGTCAAGGAAGTGGCTGAAGCCGTCAAGTCCGCCGACATCGTCATGATGTTGCTGCCCGACGAAAACATCGCTTCGGTCTACAACAACGAAGTGCACGCCAACATCAAGGCCGGCGCTGCCCTGGCTTTCGCTCACGGCTTCAACGTCCACTACGGCCAGGTCGTGCCGCGTGAAGACATCGACGTCATCATGATCGCCCCGAAGGCCCCGGGCCACACGGTGCGCAACACGTACAAGCAAGGTGGCGGCGTGCCCCACCTGGTGGCCGTGTACCAAGACAAGTCGGGCGCCGCGCGTGACGTGGCCCTGTCGTACGCCAGCGCCAACGGCGGCGGCCGTGCCGGCATCATCGAAACCAACTTCCGCGAAGAAACCGAAACCGACCTGTTCGGCGAACAAGCCGTGCTGTGCGGCGGTACCGTCGAACTGATCAAGGCCGGTTTCGACACGCTGGTGGAAGCCGGCTACGCGCCCGAAATGGCGTACTTCGAATGCCTGCACGAACTGAAGCTGATCGTCGACCTGATCTATGAAGGCGGCATCGCCAACATGAACTACTCGATCTCGAACAACGCTGAGTTCGGCGAGTACGAAACGGGCCCGAAGATCGTCACGGACGAAACCCGCAAGGCCATGCGCCAGTGCCTGACGGACATCCAGACCGGCGAATACGCCAAGAAGTTCATCCTGGAAAACACCGCCGGCGCCCCGACGCTGACCTCGCGCCGCCGCATCAACGCGGAATCGCAGATCGAGCAAGTGGGCGGCAAGCTGCGCGCCATGATGCCCTGGATCGCCGCCAACAAGCTGGTGGACAAGTCCAAGAACTGATCGATGCGCCCAGGCGCGGGGCCATGCTCCGCGCCGCGCCGGTCAAAAGCGGCATGCCTGCGAGGGCATGCCGCTTTTTTCTTGGCTTTTTTGCGCAGGCACGCGGCTTGCTCTGTCCCGCAAGCGGGGCCAGATGGGTTAACCTTTCACAGTCCGTTGTAAGTTATTGAGACTATGCCCAATTTTTCCATGCGCGATTCCGAGAACCGCCACCGAAGCATCTACCTGCTTCCCAACGCATTCACCACCGCAGCGCTGTTCGCGGGGTTCTATGCCGTTGTGCAAGCCATGAACGACCGCTTCGAAGTCGCCGCCATCGCCATTTTCGTGGCCATGGTGCTGGACGGCATGGATGGCCGGGTCGCCCGGTTGACCAACACACAGTCCGCTTTTGGTGAGCAATACGACTCGCTGTCCGACATGACGTCGTTTGGTGTCGCGCCTGCGCTGGTCATGTACGAATGGATTTTGAACGATCTGGGCCGCTGGGGCTGGTTGGCGGCCTTTGTGTATGTGGCGGGTGCGGCGTTGCGTCTTGCGCGCTTCAACACCAACATTGCCGTCGTCGACAAACGTTATTTCCAGGGCTTGCCCAGCCCGGCCGCGGCCGCGCTGGTGGCGGGTTTTGTGTGGCTGGCGGTGGACAACAAGCTGCCCATCCATGACAGCCTGATGGCCTGGGTAGCGTTCACGCTGACCATGTACGCTGGCATCACGATGGTGTCGAACGCGCCGTTCTTCAGCGGCAAGAGTTTCGCGCTGGGCCGTAGCGTGCCGTTCTGGGGCATCTTGCTGGTGGTGGCCGTGTTCGTGTTCGTATCCAGCGACCCCCCTGTCGTGCTGTTCGGGCTGTTCGTGCTGTACGGCCTGTCGGGCTGGGTGATGTGGGCGTGGCGCTGGAACAAGGCGCGCCGCCTGACGCAAGAGCGCCGCGGCCATTCTTCCTGATCCGAATTTGGAATGTCGCTGCTGCTTCCAAAACAAAACCCGCCTGCTGGCGGGTTTTGTGTTTTGCGGCGCTTGGCCTGTCAGGCGCGTCTGATGCCGGTCCGTCTGAGGCCGGCCGCGCGTGATCTTAGCGCCACATGAACTTCTCATCGTCGTACATGGGGTCCGGGCCGGGGTGGAAGTGCGTCAGCTTGCTGCCGTCGCGGCTCATGTAGACGTACATCAGCGAATTCCAGACGCCGTTTTCTTTGTAGCGGTACGACCACACGACTTCGCGCTTTTCGCCCAGGCCGGTTTCTTCGATCCGGGCAGGCGGGCCAAACTCGCAACGCACGCGCTCCGGCCCCCATTCGCCCACTTCCAGCACCTTGAAGTGCTGGTCGGTCAGCAGCGGCACCACCTGGCCCACGCGGCCATCGGTGCCAACATTCGTGCCCCAGGCATATTGGCCCATGGGCTGCTGCGTCCAGATCACGCGCTGGCCGCCGCCGGCTTGCGGGCAGGTAAAGTTGGGCTTGCCGAATTGAGTCAGCACTTCCGCGTAGGGCGTGCCGGGCGGAACCTGGGCCAGATTGGCGCAGGCGGCCAGCCCCGTCAGGGCCAACGAGGTGAGGGCGATGCGAGCCGTTCTGTAATATTTAGACATGATCTTGCTCCCTTTGGACGCTGTCGGGCGCCTGCCGGCCTCTGCCGAAAGGGCGAAACCGTCTCTGGGGTAATTCTAGCGAATCAGCTATAATCATCGAGCTTTATCAAATGTATTGATTTTGCAAGATGCTTTGCGCCGGCAGTCCGGCTGCAAAAGTGACCCCAAAAGCGGGCCCGGATTCCAAATGAATGCGTGTGCTGTGTGGGTACCTTGGCAGCTATTGAAGCAGCAGTGAGAAAGCAAAAACGCTTATCGCCGGGTCTACGCAAATTTTTCCAAACCACGTCAGGGCACCTCGGCCCTGTCGCATGTCCGAAGAGGTCATCAATGTCTGTAGCTGACATCAAGAAATCCGATATCGTTGCGCAATTCCAACGCGCTCAAGGCGATACCGGCTCCCCCGAAGTTCAGGTAGCTCTGCTCACCGCCCGTATCAACGAACTGACCGGTCACTTCAAAGAACACATGAAGGACCATCACTCGCGTCGCGGTCTGCTGCGTATGGTCAGCCGTCGCCGCAAGCTGCTCGACTATCTCAAGGGCCGCAATCCCGATTCGTACCGCGCTCTGATCGAAAAGCTCGGTCTGCGCAAGTGATCGACGGGGCTGGCTCCCCATGACGCAATAACCGTGGTCGGTGCGACGTATTGTCGCGACGGCCACGGTTTTTCATTTGTAAGGAATAATCGTCATGTTCAACAAAGTGACAAAATCGTTCCAGTACGGCCAGCACACGGTCGTCCTGGAAACTGGCGAGATCGCTCGCCAGGCCTCCGGCGCCGTTGTGGTGTCGATCGAGGACACCGTTGTTCTGGCCACTGTTGTGGCTTCCAAGAAGGCCAAGCCGGGTCAAACGTTTTTCCCGCTGACCGTCGACTACATCGAGAAGACCTACGCTGCCGGCCGTATTCCGGGTGGGTTCTTCAAGCGTGAAGGCAAGCCGTCCGAAAAGGAAACGCTGACCTCGCGCCTGATCGACCGTCCGCTGCGTCCGCTGTTCCCCGAAGACTTCTACAACGAAGTCCAAGTGGTCATCCACACGCTGTCGGTCAACCCCGAGATCGACCCCGACATCGCCGCCATGATCGGCGCGTCGGCTGCGTTGGCTATCTCCGGTATCCCGTTCAACGGCCCGATCGGCGCCGCTCGCGTGGGTTACATCGACGGCCAATACGCGCTGAACCCGACCGCTACGCAACTAAAGTCGTCCAAGCTGGACCTGGTGGTTGCCGGTACGGAAAACGCCGTGCTGATGGTGGAATCGGAAGCGCAACAGCTGTCCGAAGAAATCATGCTGGGCGGCGTGGTCTACGGCCACGAGCAAATGCAGGCCGTCATCAACGCCATTCACGAACTGGTGAAGGACGCTGGCAAGCCCGACTGGGACTGGCAAGCTCCGGCCAAGGACGAAGCCCTGATCGCCGCCGTGACCTCGGCAGCTCAAGAAGGCCTGAACGCCGCCTACCAGATCCGCGAAAAGCAAGCCCGCACCGCCAAGCTGCGTGAAGTGTCGGCTGACGTGTCGGCCAAGCTGGCTGCCGCCGCCGCCGAAAAGGGCGAAGCGCTGCCCGACGCCGTGACCGTCGACAACATCATGTTCTCGCTGGAATCGGCCATTGTCCGCGGCCAGATCCTGAACGGCGAACCGCGTATCGACGGCCGCGACACCCGCACCGTGCGCCCCATCAGCGTGCGTCTGGGCGTGCTGCCCCGCGCACACGGCAGCGCGCTGTTCACCCGTGGTGAAACGCAAGCGCTGGTCGTGGCCACGCTGGGCACGAAGCAAGACGAACAAATCATCGACGCGCTCATGGGTGAATACCGCGACCGCTTCATGATGCACTACAACATGCCTCCGTTCGCCACCGGCGAAACGGGCCGCATCGGTGTGCCCAAGCGCCGCGAAATCGGCCACGGCCGTCTGGCCAAGCGCTCGCTGATCCCGCTGCTGCCGGCGCCGGAAGATTTCCAGTACACGATCCGTATCGTGTCGGAAATCACGGAATCCAACGGCTCGTCGTCGATGGCTTCGGTCTGCGGCGGCTCGCTGGCCATGATGGACGCCGGCGTGCCGGTCAAGGATCACGTGGCCGGTGTGGCCATGGGCCTGATCCTGGACGGCGGCAAGTTCGCTGTGCTGACCGACATTCTGGGTGACGAAGATCACCTGGGCGACATGGACTTCAAGGTTGCGGGCACCGAAAACGGCGTCACCGCACTGCAGATGGACATCAAGATCCAGGGCATCACCAAGGAAATCATGCAAGTGGCGCTGGCTCAAGCCCGCGAAGGCCGCCTGCACATCCTGACCAAGATGAAGGAAGCGCTGGACGGTTCGCGTGGCGAGCTCTCGGCTTTCGCCCCGCGCATGCTGACCATCAAGATCAACCCCGAGAAGATCCGCGACGTGATCGGCAAGGGCGGCGCCACCATCCGCGCGCTGACCGAAGAAACCGGCACGCAGATCGACATCTCCGACGACGGCACGATCGTGATCGCCAGCGTCGACGAAGCGCAGGCCAAAGAAGCCCAGCGCCGCATCGTCGAACTGACCGCCGACGTCGAAGTGGGCCAGATCTACGAAGGCTCGGTTCTGCGTCTGCTGGACTTCGGCGCCATCGTGCAAGTGCTGCCGGGCCGCGACGGTCTGCTGCACATCTCGGAAATCGCCAACTACCGCATCGCGAACATCAACGATGTGCTGAAGGTCGGCCAGCAAGTCCGCGTCAAGGTCATCGAGGCCGACGACAAGGGCCGTCTGCGCCTGTCCATCAAGGCAATCGGCGGTATCGAAGCGCAGCAACCCGCTGCCGCTCCCGAAGCTGCCCCCCAATCGGAACCGCAAGCTGAATAAGCTTGTCGTCTGATTGAACGAAGAACGGCGCCGCAAGGCGCCGTTTTTTATTGCTGCGCCACAACAGCGCGCGGGCAGACTGATTCATCTTCTTGCGACTTCAGGCCCCTGACGTCTCCCAACTTCGCCGACCTTGCTGTAAAGTCTTGCGCGAGGAAAGGGGGGATTGGATGAGCCAAGCATGATGAACTGGCCGGTCGTTGCGACGGCCGCGGCGCTGCTTGCCGCGCTCTTGACCGGCTGCATGAGCAGCCCCGGTCCAGGCCAGCGCGGACCCAATAGCGAAGCCATGACCGCCGACCAGTTCGGCCAGACTGACTTCAACCGCACCGTCACGCTGGAAGTGCGCGACAACCTGGCGAGCCTCTATTCCCTGCTCGACAAACTCTACCGCCGCAATCCGCGCGAATGGCGCAAGACGGGCGTGGCCGATCAAAAAACCGCCGTCAACCGCGTCAAGCACGCCATCGAAGTCCGCATTCCGCCCAGCGACTTATCCGGCTTGCGCGACATCCAGATCCTGGCCGTGTCGCTGGACCCGAACTATTCCGGCGACCGCGTCGGCGCCTTCATCTACGGCATGGCCGACACCATCATCGCCGCGCACAACGGCAAGACCCGCCTGTACGCCACCGACGCGTTGGACGGCCAGCGGGTCTACAATGCCGCTCGGAACGTCGAGGCCGCCGCCTGGTTGCTGGCGTCGCGACGCAACAACCAGGGCGAGCTGCTTTTGCTGGCCAATGAAATATCTCCCAACGCCACGAACCTCAGCTTTGAGCGCGAGTTCGGCGCCATCATCGGCCGGCTGGACTTGATCGCCAATCTGCTCGGCGAGAATTCGCGGCGTATCGGGATCAACTATGCGCAAGGCTTGCTGCTGTTTAATTTTCTGCCTGTGCGCTAACCGGATCTACCCATCGTGATCGATATCGCCTCTATCCAGACCGCCCGCGAAAACCTGCGCGGCCAGGTGCTGAAGACCCCCTTTACGTTGTCGCGCACGCTGTCCGACATCTTTGGCGCCGAGATCTGGCTGAAGTTCGAGAACCTGCAGTTCACAGCGTCGTTCAAGGAACGTGGCGCGCTGAACCGCATGCTGACCTTGTCCGACGAGGAACGCGCCAAGGGCGTGATCGCCGTGTCGGCCGGCAACCACGCGCAGGGCGTGGCCTACCATGCGCAGCGCATGGGCGTGCCCGCGGTGATCGTGATGCCGCGCTTCACGCCTACCGTCAAGGTCGCTAACACGCGCCGTTTTGGCGCGGAGGTGGTGCTGGCGGGCGACACGTTCGATGACGCCAAGGCGCACGGCTACGAGCTCGCGCAAGCGCGCGGCCTGATCATGATCCACCCCTACGACGACGAAGCCGTCATCTCGGGGCAGGGCACCGTGGCGCTGGAAATGCTGGAAGACCAGCCGCAACTGGACACGCTGGTCATCGCCATTGGCGGCGGCGGGCTGATCTCGGGGATGGCCACCGCGGCCAAGGCCTTGAAGCCCGGCATCGAAATCGTGGGCGTGCAGACCGAGCGCTTCCCGTCGATGTACGCCGCCGTCAAGGGCATCACCATGCCGCAAGGCCAGTACACGATCGCCGAAGGCATCGCGGTGAAGTCGCCCGGCGCACTGACCCAGCCCATCGTGACGCAGCTGGTCGATCACATCGAACTGGTCAGCGAAGCCGATATCGAACATGCCATCGTCGTGCTGCTGGAAATTGAAAAGACCGTCGTGGAAGGCGCGGGCGCTGCCGGGTTGGCCGCGCTGCTGCGCGCGCAGGAAGCGGGCAGCGACCGCTTCAAGGGCAAGCGGATTGGCCTGGTGCTGACGGGCGGCAACATCGACCCGCTGATGCTGGGCGAACTGATCGAACGCGGCATGGTGCGCGCCGGCCGGCTGGCCCGCATCCGCGTGGATTTGCGCGACCTGCCGGGCGCCTTGGCGCACGCCACCAAGCTCATCGCCGACGCCCAAGCCAACATCACCGAAGTGCATCACCAGCGTGCTTTCACGTCATTGCCGGTGCGCAATGTCGAGGTGGATTTCGTGCTGCAAACGCGCGGCCCCGAGCACATCCTGGAAGTGATCGACATCCTGAACGCCGCGGGTTTCGCAGCCAGCAATCACGATCATTAAGGAAAGGCATCGCGGCGGCTGACGGCTGCCGCGGCTTTGTGATGGGCGGCTGGCGCCTCAGGCGGCCTGCGCCGCGTCGCGCGCCACCAGGCTTTTCAAGCCGTACAGACGCTCGCGGTGCAAGGTCGCGGCCAGCGGCTCGGGCTCGCGGCCCAGCGCGACGTAGTCGTCGGGAATCTGCGCAATCGCCGCGCGCATCGCATCCGCATTGGCTTGCCACCACTGCACCATCATGCGGTCCGGGTTGTACACATCCAGCCCCTGGCGCCGCAATTCCGAACGATTGAAATCCTTCAGGTTCCACGTCAGCACCTGCACAACGGGCGGCTGCTGCAATCCGCAGCGCGCACGCCGCGCAAGACCCGCGGCAATCACATGGAAATCTTTCGGATCGCTATAGCGCAGCGAGGCCTCGTAGACCTGCGTGTCGGCCTCGTTCGCGTCGGGAAAGCGCGCATTCATTTCCGCCCAGAACTCCGCCAGGACTTCCGGCGGAATGTCCCAGATGCGCGACGCATTGCGCCGCCATTCCTCGCCGATACGTTCGGTCCAGACCGGCGTGAAAACGCCAGCATCCGCCAGGCGCAACAACAGCCGGCGCAGGATGCCGGACATCAGGACGCAGGCATCCAGGACGATGAAGGGGGGCGGGGCTGGATAGGCTGGCAAGATTGGTTCGTGCGCGAAAACGCGAAGGGATATGTCGCTTGACCGGGACGCGGCCCGTAAGACTACATAGGGGAAAGAAAGCAGGCGAGGCGCAAGAATAAAGGTTTTTGTCTTGCAGTGCGATCGCGGCTTCCTGTAAGGCGCTAATGGAGGGGGAGGAGGCGACGGCCTTAGCGTGATGCGCAGGCCGTCGGTTAAGGAAGGGCTAAAGGGCGAAGAGCTAGGCGCTGAGGGCGCCAGCCTGCGTCGTTAGCGCTTAGCTGTCAGTTCAGGAGCGGCAATCAACGCTTCCTGCGTCTTGAGCAGCGCCGCCTGGGTTGACCTGCGCGCGGCTAACCCGAAATCGCGTTTGAACTCGCTGAACTCAGCTTCACCCGCTTCCATGACCGTGATCGTAGCGCCGCCATTATTGGCGGTACCAGTCACTTTGGTGATCAAGTTGGTCGTGAAGCGTGTTGGAGGCCATGTCACAAAGCTGGACGAGGACGAATCGGTGACCAGCGTCGGCACAATCACGAAGTCCACGTTGTCCGCCGGAGTCGGTTCCGGAGTCTTGATCTTGATGACGTTCGCAAATACGTTGCTGAGCATCTTATAGAACGCAGTCTCGAGCTCTTTATAGGGCTGGTATTTGACTTTGTCGCCGCCGCCGCCCGGGGTCGTTACCGTCTTGGCGAGATCGGCTTCGGCAATGTAGTAGGCGACGTTAGCGTTAATGCGGGGAGTGTTGGCCGGCGCCTCGATCTTGGTCAGGTCCGGCGAGATCGTAATCTTGTGGGCGCAGCCCGACGCGAATGCGACAACGATGGATAAGGCGGCGAAACGAATGATATTAATGAATGGCACGAGACTGGACTCACTTAACGGCATTGAGGAAGGCGGGATCGCTGAATAATTCGTTGATCAGTTTGCTCACCAGGTTTTGGTATTCCTCAATGGCGCGAGGAATCGCAACCGCTGCCATAAATGACGATGACCATTCGTGTTTGGCGGCTTTTATTTGGTCGTACTTGACCGTTCCCGCGTTAGTGACAAGAAAGCGAGCTTCGATCGTGCCGGTGCCGGTGCCCATCGGCACGTTCATATCGTTCTTCAACAGCGTGCCGGTAATTTCAATAGGCGATTGATCGGAGTATTTCCCTGCCAATGCCAGTTGCTGTTTGAGCGCTTCAGCCAGGTAGGCGGCATAGCTGTTGTCATACTGCGACCTCAATTTCGAGCCGCGCAGAGAAATGGGATTGGCATTTTCTTTGCTCGGTTCGCTTTTGAACTCGCCAACCTTGGCCGTGAAATCACCCGCCTTTTTTAAGGCCGTCACATCGTCCATGGACGCTTGATAAGGGGGAGCGACCATCGAACAACCACTAATCGCAGCGCAAAGGATTGCGACCGCCAAGACTTTTTTCACGACCAATCACCATCATGTTATTCGGAGGAAACCGAATCTAACATTTTTTTACTTTCATTAACTAAAGGGTAAACCCTAACGTTCCTTACTCGCGTGGCGTAAGTTCAGGAAGTTTTAGAAAGGGATTGTTCTGCGCGAAAACCGGCGTAATTTGCCGGTGCGCGATGGTGCCCGAGACCGGAATCGAACCGGTACGACCGCGAAGTCGAGGGATTTTCTTACCACTTCGGCTTTCGCCGCCAGCACAGGGCTGTTCGTGGTCTGGAGCACGCCTTCACCATAGCCTTGCGGCCGTAGGTGCCCGCCGTCTGCTCTCTACACCTTCCCCGATTTTTCAATCGGGGCTTGGCTCGGCGTTGGCTCGGAACAGGTCCAGGGCATTCGCCGAGTTTGACGGGCTACACCTTTGGAGTTTCCCCCAAAGGGCTCAAATTAGTTTTAAGTCCCTTGTGTCTACCAATTTCACCACTCGGGCGTGCGCGGCCCATGCAGGGCCGGCAGCGGGCGAGACTATACCATCTTGCGCGCAGGGGCATTCACGCGTCCGGCGCGTATTGGGGTAATCACGAGATGAAATGCACCGGCGGGCGGGGGCGTTCGTCCACGGTCAGCGCGAAGATATCGGGCCGCGAATAATGGCCGACCACGTCAAAATCGTATCGGGCGCGCACCAATTCATCAGTATCGATCTGCGCCGTGAGCAGGCCCGTCTGGCCTTTCATCGGGCCCGCCAGCACATCGCCCAGCGGGCCGACGATGACCGAGCCGCCATTGATGAGCGGGCGTTGCGGGTCCCAGCCGGGCACGTCCTGGCCCAGGTCGGCGGGCGAGGGCTGCACCTGGCAGGCGCTGACGACAAAGCAGCGGCCTTCGTGGGCGATGTGGCGCATCGAGCATTGCCAGATGTCGCGTTCGTCGACGGTGGGCGCGCACCAGATTTCGACCCCCTTGGCGTACATGGCGGTGCGCAGCAGCGGCATGTGATTTTCCCAGCAGATGGCCCCGCCGATGCGGCCTGCGGCGGCGTCGATCACGGGCAGGGTGGAGCCGTCGCCCTGGCCCCAGATCAGGCGCTCGGTGCCGGTGGGCATCAGCTTGCGATGCTTGGCCGCCAGGCCGACGCCGGGTTCGAAGAACAGCGCGGTGCAGTACAGCGTGTTGCCGCCGCGTTCGATCACGCCGACGACCAGGCTGGCGCCAGTGCGCTGCGACAGGCCGGCGAGCGCATCGGTTTCCGGGCCGGGCACGTCGATGGCGTTGTCGTAATAGCGGGCGTAGGCGTCGCGGCCTTCAGGCAGGCGGTAGCCCAGCCGGGTGCCAAAAATCTCGCCCTTGGGGTAGCCGCCCAGCACGGCCTCGGGCATGACCACGAGCGATGCGCCCGAGGCGAGGATCTCGGACTCGTAAGCGAGGATCTGTTCCAGGGTCTTGGCGCGGCCTTCTGGCGCGGCGCCGATCTGCAAGGCGGCGACTGTCGTTGTGGTCATGGGAATTCCTGTTGGGGGTAGGACAGGCGCCTAGTGTCTGGCTCGCCCTAAAATCAATCAATCCCGGTCAGCGATAAATGATATGAACCAAATTGATATCGAGTCCACGGACTTGAACCTGCTCAAAGTGTTCGAAGCCATCTACGACGAGGGCGGCGCGGGCCGGGCGGCGTTGCGGCTGGGCGTCACGCAATCGGCGGTCAGCGCGGCGCTGGGCCGGTTGCGCACACTGTACGGCGACCCCTTGTTCACGCGGACGGGGCGGGGTCTGACGCCGAGCCTGCGCGCCCGCGAACTGCGGCCCATCATCGGCGAAGCGCTGGACAAGTGCCGGCAGAGCCTGCAACTGGTGCGGCCGGGCGCGGCGGGGTTCGCGGGGCGCTCGGTCACGCTGGGGCTATCAGACGATTTCGAGATCGCGCTGGGCCGCGCCGTGATCCATGCGCTGGCCGACAGCGCGCCGGGCCTGCGCATTATTTTCCGGCAGACGCACAGCCGCCTGGCAGCCGACATGTTGATGGCGCGCGAGGTGGATCTGGTGATTGCGTCAGGCGGGCTGATTGCCCCGGCGTTGCAGCGCGTGACGGTCGGGCAGGGCGGCTATGCCTGTCTGCTGGACCCGGCATCGCTCAGGCCGGGGCAGGCGCAGTTGTCGGTGCAGGAATTCACGCAGCGCCAACATGTGCTGGTGTCGTCCGGCGGCTTTATCGGCGTGGTGGACGAGGTGCTGCATGGGCTGGGGCTGACGCGCCGGGTGCAGGCGGCCACCACGCATTTTTCGGCGCTGGCGTTCCTGCTGCAAGGCGGCGATGCGCTGGCGACGCTGCCGGCGCACGCCGCACGCGGCCTGGCTGCGGCATCCGGCTTGCGCATGCTGCCTTGTCCCGTCGCGATGCCCGGCTACGCCATCGAGGTGGGATGGCGGGCCGATGCGCTGCGGGACGAGGCCGTGGCGGCCGTCAGGCGCAGCGTGTTGGGCGTGCTAGACGGGTATGACTGGACGGGCGGCTAAGCGGGGTTGCTACGTCCATCCCCTCGCCTGCTTGGGTCTGAACTACTTGCGTCCGAACAGCCGGCCCAGAAAGCCGCGCGGCGCGGCGGCGGCTTCTTCGGCGGCTTGTGCGCGGCGCAATGACAGGTCCTGGTAATTGGCCTTGCCATTCTGCTGATACGACGCCGCCGCCTGCCGATACGCCATGGCTGATTCCGCATGGCGCTTCATATGGCCGTAAATCTCGCCCCGCGAAAACAGCGCCCAGTTGCGGTAGTCCGGGTCCAGCCCAATCAGCCGGTCACACGACGCAAGGGCTTCTTCGAACCGCTTGGCGCCAATCAGCGCGTTGATGCGCTCGGCGTGCAGCGGGCCGCTATCAGGCCACTTTTCCAACGCGCGGTCGGCATCGGCCACGGCTTCGGCGCCACGGCCCAGATGCGTCAATGCATCGATGCGCACGCGGCGCCATTTCAACCAGTCGGGGTCCAGCGAAATCGCCACTTCCGACAAGGGCAGCGCTTCGTCGTAGCGCTCAAGGCGGGTCAGCGCATCGGCGGCATTGCCCGGCAGAAAGTCGTTGTTGGGGGCAATTTCGTAGCCGCGCAGGTAGTACGCAAGCGCCTGTTCCCAGTTGCTTTGATCGCGTTGGGCGTTGCCGGCCACGAACAGCAATTGCGCATCGCCGCTGTTCATCGGGTCCAGCCCTTGCAGCGCTTGCTCGGCAAGCTCGGGGTCACCGCTACGGACAAATTCGCGCGCCTGTTCCTTGCGGCCTTCCCAGCCCGAATCCGACAGCGCGTCCAGGTGCCGCCACAACGGCGCGGCTTCGTCGGCGCGCCCTAAACGGTGCAGGGACCGCGCCTTGCCCTCCAGCGGCCAGTCCCAGTCGGGCTCGCGGCGCAGCAGGCTGGTCCATTCTTCCACGGCGTCGGCGTGACGCTCCAGCGCTTGCAGGCAAGACGCGCGGTTGTGCTGGATGGCGTTCTGTTCACCCAGGATGGCGCGGGCGCGGTCGAACATGGCGATGGCGTTTTGCAGATCGCCCAGGCGGCGGTAGTTATTGCCGGCGTCGTACAGAAAGCCGCCATTGTTGGGCGCCAGTGCGACGGCGCGCTGGTGGTAGGGCCGCGCGTCTTCGTAGCGGCCGGCGTTGTGCAGGTTCGAGCCGATGTAGCAATGGGGCGCTGCGGCGGAGGGGCGCATCTGCGCGGCGCGCGTCCAGCTGGCGATGGCGTCTTCCAGGCG
>Ga0256885_1000253_pt1 | contig 17317 bp, 9 predicted proteins | sample MC6MC0493MT_FD_186344 | JGI IMG/M metagenome (GOLD analysis project Ga0256885, IMG submission 186344) | Metatranscriptome of enriched soil aggregate microbial communities from Iowa State University, Ames, United States - MC6-MC0493-MT... | ecosystem: Environmental > Terrestrial > Soil >...
CTGAAGCTGCACCCGTTGCCGCGCCGGCCAAGGCTGCCGCAGCGCCCGCCCCCGCCCCTGCCGCCAAGCGCGACGAGCGCGGTGCGGTCACCAACGGCGTGCTCAACGCCGGTGAAGCCCCGCTGGCCTCGCCGGCCGTGCGCCGCCGCGCCTGGGACCTGGGCATCGAGCTGCGCTATGTGCCGGCCACCGGCCCGGGCGGGCGCATCCTGCAGGCCGATCTGGACGCCTACGCCGCCGCCGGTGGCAAGGCGCAGCCGGTTGGCGGCACTGCCGGCGGCAGCAGCTACGCGCGCCGTACCGGCGAGCAGCAGGTGCCGATCATGGGCCTGCGCCGCAAGATCGCGCAGAAGATGCAGCAGTCGTGGTCGACCATTCCGCACATCACCTATGTGGAAGAAATCGACGTCACGGAAGTGGAAGCCCTGCGCGCCAAGCTCAACGAGCGCTGGGCCAAGGAGCGCGGCAAGCTGACCCTGCTGCCGTTGCTGGCACGCGCCGTGGTGCTGGCCGCACGCGACTTCCCGCAGATGAACGCCCGCTTCGATGACCAGGCCAACATCGTGACCCGCTATGAAGGCGTGCAGCTGGGCATCGCGACCCAGAGCGAGGTCGGCCTTTCAGTACCGGTGGTCGCGCATGCCGAGTCGCTGGACCTGTGGCAGACCGCCACCGAGATCGCGCGCCTGGCCAATGCCGTGCGCGTGGGCAAGGCAACGCGTGAGGAGCTGTCCGGCTCGACCATCACCATCAGCAGCCTCGGTGCGGTGGGTGGCGTGGTGTCGACCCCGATCATCAACCATCCGGAAGTGGCGATCGTCGGTGTGAACCGCATCATCGAACGCCCGATGTTCCGCGAGGGCCAGGTGGTGGCGCGCAAGCTGATGAATCTGTCGTCCTCGTTCGACCATCGCATCGTCGATGGCATGGATGCGGCCGAGTTCGTGCAGGCGATCCGTACGCGCCTGGAAACCCCGGCCCTGCTGTTAGTGGAGTAAGCGATGTCCAATACCCTTCAAACCCAGTTGCTGATCATCGGCGGCGGTCCCGGCGGTTACATCGCCGGCATCCGCGCCGGCCAGCTCGGCGTCAAGACCATCGTGGTCGAGGGCGTCAATCCGGGGGGCACCTGCCTCAACATCGGCTGCATTCCGTCCAAGGCGCTGATCCATGCCGCCGAGGAATTCGCCAAGGTCACCGCCTATGCGGCAGGCACCTCGCCGCTGGGCATCAGCGTCCAGGCGCCCTCGCTGGACCTCGCCAAGACCGTCGCGTGGAAGGCCGGCATCGTCAAGAAGCTGACCGGTGGCGTCAGCGCACTGCTGAAGAAAAACGGCGCGCAGCTGATCAAGGGCTGGGCCACGATCGTCGACGGCAAGACCGTCGAGATCGCCGGCGCCGCCGAAGACGGCGGTACGCTGCGCATCACCTGCGAGCACCTGCTGCTGGCCACCGGCTCGGTGCCGGTGGAGCTGCCGTTCCTGCCGTTCGGTGGCAAGGTCATCTCCTCCACCGAAGCCCTCTCGCCAACCTCGCTGCCCAAGCAGTTGATCGTCGTCGGTGGCGGTTACATCGGCCTGGAGCTGGGCACGGTGTACCGCAAACTGGGCTGCGAGGTCACTGTGGTCGAGGCCCAGGAACGCATCCTGCCGGCCTACGACGCCGAGCTGACCAAGCCGGTCGCCACGCACCTGGAGAAATCCGGCGTGAAGCTGCTGACCGGCCACAGCGTGCTCGGCCTGGCCGACAACGGCCAGCTGCGCGTGCGTGACAAGGACGGTAACGAAATCGCGCTGGACGCCGACCAGATCCTGGTCGCCGTGGGCCGTCGTCCGAAGACCGACGGCTTCAATCTCGAATCGCTGCAGCTGGATCTGACCGGCAAGGCGATCAAGATCGACGACCAGTGCAAGACCTCGATGCGCAACGTGTGGGCGATCGGCGATGTCGCCGGCGAGCCGATGCTCGCGCACCGGGCGATGGCGCAGGGCGAACTGGTGGCCGAGATCGTCAGCGGCAAGAAGCGCCACTTCGTGCCGGCCGCGATCCCTGCGGTGTGCTTCACCGACCCGGAAATCGTGGTGGTCGGGCTGTCACCGGACGAAGCCAAGGCACAGGGCATCGAGACCAAGGTCGCGCTGTTCCCGTTCGCGGCCAATGGCCGTGCGATGTCGCTGGAATCCACCGATGGCTTCGTGCGCGTCGTCGCGCGCAGCAGCGACCACCGCATCCTCGGCTGGCAGGCCGTGGGCGTGCAGGTCTCGGAGCTGTCGATTGCCTTCGTGCAGTCGATTGAGATGGGCGCCACGCTGGAAGATATCGCCGGGACGATCCATCCGCACCCGACGCTGGGTGAGGCGGTGCAGGAAGCGGCGCTGCGTGCGTTGGGGCATGCGTTGCATATCTGAGGTGGTCTGCAGGTCCGAGCCACGCTGACGCTTTGCAGGCACCAAAGCAAACGGCCCGCACTGCGGGCCGTTTGTTTGCAGGTCCAGGAAGGTCCGAGCCACGCTCGGACACACCCGGGTGCCATGCCTACTTTAGCAGACTCAACGGCGTAGACATTTATCGGACGGTTCTGCCAGATGCCGATCTGTCGCAAAAAAGCTGGAGAACATTTGGGGTCTGCTCGAATCTCAGGGAACGATTCTCCTCGGGGAAGGCAAGCCGTAGTCGTGCGTCCCGGCGTGTTGCTGTCGGGTTCGCGGGCTGCACCCGCTGCCTAGTAGCAAATCACAGCCATTCGACTCAGATACGTGACGCCTTCGGATTCCAGCATCAAGTCGTCTGAGCAATGATCTCAACATATCCAATTAGCTCCGCCGAGTAGCTACCGTCACCAATTGCCGCGCCCTTATGCTTCAGCTCACGCTGCAGGGCAGGCTCCACGGTGTGCGCAAACAGCGCCAGCCGCTGCTCCGGTGTAAAGCTCGGCGAGATCGTCGGCGCTTGCAGATACCGTTCGCACTGCCGCTCAATCACCGGTACCCGCGTCCCGTCCTGTTTGACTGCGATGGGCTGCACCACCAGACGGCGCTCACCGTTACCCGCAGATGCCTCCACCATCCACAGGGACAGCAGTACCGGCTCATCAACATCTCCGGCCACCGCAATACCGATGTCTTCGGGTATCACGCTGCGCCAGCGTCCTAGCTCTTCATGTACCAAGGGGTGATCCAACCCGATCAGTTCCAGAACGTCACTGCTGGTGGCGGTATCGCGGTTCAGTGTGAAACGCGCACGGCGCGTGCCACCCGCTGTCACAAGGTCGTAGGTTTCCTCATCCACCTTCAGCAGTTTCTGCTGGCGATATGCCACCGCCGCTGACAGGAAACGCACTAGCCGATCCAGGCTGGATGACACATCCGAGAAAGGCTGGTAATCATCGAGACTGAAACCGTCGAGGTCTTGAAACAGGTCGAACACCACCTGCCGTGCCTCGCGGGAATTGGACAGCGCCGCTTCTAGCTCCACTTGGGTGCGTTTCAGTTCAGGATCGGATAGCGCCTCCTGGTACAAGCGGTCGTAGTTCAACCGCTCGGAAAGCTGCCCAAGAATCTGCGCTCTCATGTCTTCGGCCACGTTGCCCTGATCATCGACCTTGCCAACCGTACGTGCAATTTCAGTCAACTTCTCATCCAGCAGCAGGAAGATGCGACCCTCGATGGTGTCCGACAGCACCAAGTTGTAAACCTGTGCCGTATCGCGCTGGCCGTAGCGATGGATGCGCCCGATACGCTGCTCCATGTCCATCGGGTTCCACGGCAGGTCGAAATTGAACAGGATGCGCGCGAATTGCAGATTCAAGCCTTCGCGGCCAGCCGCGGTACTCACCAGCACACGCGGCCCATCTTTCAGGCGGAACTTCCGCTCTGCTGCCAGCTTGGCGCCGTGGTCGCCGCCACGCAGCACCACCACGCCCTGGCCGGGATAGGCGTGTTCAATCTCGCGGGCAATCAAATCGACCGTGCCGAGGTAGGTGGCGAAGATCACGATCTTCTCGTTGGCGTTCTGTCGCCACAGATGCCCCAAGCCATCGAGCAGCTTTTTCGCCTTGGTCTCGCGCTGCTGCGGGAAGATACGCAGCAAGTCGCCAATGCGCAGGCGCTCCTCGGGCAGATGCAAATCGACCACAGCGGAAGCTGCCTCCTCGGCGTGCGTAGCCGAGTACTCGCTGCCATAGGGGTCGGAGGCCATTTCCAGCGCCTCTCCATCCAGTTTTTTCACCAGCCGGTATTTGAGATCAGCCAGCACACGGTCTACCTCGCTGCGACCGATGCTGTTCTTCGCCAGCCCAAATTCTGCGTGGATCAGCTCGCGGGCTTCTTCCGTCAGCCGCTCGCGGCCTTCGATATCCAGTTCCTTGTCACGCAGCAGCGCCTCGTGCAGCGTCAGCATCAACAAACGGCGCTTGAGCGTGCGGCGCACGGCGGCAAAGCTCGATGCCGCGATCTTCTGGAAGATCGCCATCAAGAAGCCCAGTGCGCGCCCTTGGTTGCCCTGGCGGCGGGCCAGATCGAACCCATCCTCAAGGTATTCGCGCAGCTTCTCGTAAAATAGCCGTTCCTCCTGATTCATCAGGAAGGATTCGGTATGCACCCAGCGCCGTGCAAACAGCGGTGAGCCATCGGGTTGGCAGGCATCGGCCTTGGTACGGCGGAACATCACTGTGTTCAGGCGATGGCGGTTTTCAAGCATGTCCTCGGGACTGCCAAACAGCGTGGGGTTCAAGAGCTGCGCGAGCATCCAGAACTGGAAGTGATTGCCTTGGTGCGGCGTAGCAGACAGGAGCAAGAGATCACGCGCATGATCCTTCAATGCCTCGGCCAGTTTGTAGTTTTCCGTCTTGCGCACCTTGCCGCCCGTGCGGTGGGCGGTCAGGTGATGCGCCTCGTCGAACACCACCAGATCCCACCGAGGCGCGTCCAGCAGACGCTTGATGCGCGCCGGGCGCTTCAATGTGTCGATGCCGGCGATCAGCCGGTCGTGTTTGGCGAAGGCATTGGTCTTGCGGTCGGTGATGTCGCCCTCGGAGCCAAACACCTCGAAGTCGAGATTGAACACCTCGTTCAGCTCGCGGTGCCAGTTGTTCACCAAGCCTGCGGGTACCACCATTAGCGCCCGCGTCAACTCGCCGCGACTGGCCAGTTCACGCAGAATCAGTGCGGCTTCGATGGTTTTGCCCAAGCCCACCTCGTCAGCGATCAGATAACGTCGTGGCGAAGCAGTCGCAATGCGATGCGTCAGCACCACCTGATGCGGTAGCAGATCGATGCGCGCCGAGGTCAGTGCCGAGGCGCTTTCCATCACCGGCAGTGCATGCGCCTCGTAAGACAGCCATGCCTTTCGTGCGCGGTCTGAGCCGCCTGCCACCGATTGCAGAATGCGCTCGGTACGGGTGCGCTCGCGGCGTACCGAACTGACCGGCACACGGCGCTCGCCCACGCCGAAGAACGCCCGCAGATAGCCATCGTGCGCTGGTTCGAGCACCACGCCTGGGCCGAATTCAGTGTGGGTGATGCGCTCGCCGGGCTGGTACAAATTCTCAAAATCGTCTGCTTGCACGCGCTGGCCTCAAGTAATCCGAAGGTGAAACAGACCAGCCGCTTTCGCGCCCTCGCGCAGCAAAATTTCCTGCGGGTACTCGTTGGCCTCACCCCACAGAACGCGGCCAAAGTCGAGCTGTTGACCCCGATGTGGCGCTTCGCATAGCCAGTTCACTGCGTCCGTGGAAGCCTGCACGCGCAAGCGGCCTTGGCCTAGCGGCAGCCAAAAGATCAAGGCGGCTTCGCCTGCGTATTCATCCTGAAATGACAGGATGGCGCGTTTGATCGTATCGGCCAGCCAGATTTCGCCTTGATCGGGTGCCAGCAGGTCCAAGCTACCTTCCAGCCCGGCCACCACCAACGTCTGCCCGCCGTTGCTGGGCAGATCATCCGGCCAGCCCTGCGCACCGGGGGCGGCGGCCTGCAAAAACTGCCGCAGGCTCCAAACCTCGCCCGCCGCGCACACCGTGTTGCGTGCCTCCTCATCCCACAGCCAGCTTGTGCCGCGCCGTTGCCATACCGTATCGAGCACCTGCCTCATTGCGTGTACTCCCCATCGTCATCGAACAGCGAAACCTGCTGCGGCTTGGGCGCCTGGCTAGCTTGCCAGGTAGAGAAGATCGCCACCGCGCGCGACGCCGCGTTGCGGGTGGTCTGATCCGAGCCGTTCTTTTGCAGCCATTCCAGCAGCGGCTTGAGCGCTATGTGCGGCTTGAAGTTGTCGTTCGTTAACGTGTCCGAGGCATTGATGCCGCTGCCATCCACGCACGCACCGATCAGCACCATCGCCTGATCGAGATCAGAGGTGAGCTTGCGCTTGTGCTTACCTGACCAATCGCGGGCGAAATCGAGCGGATTGATGCGCGTAAACACCTTCTTCTCTTCGCTGCACCATCCACGCTGTACAAAGTCATCTGGCGTGGTGATGGTGCCGCGCAGAAACTTTTGCAACTGGTCGCGCTTCATTTCAGTCGCAGCCCCGAAGGTGCGCAGAAACTGGCGTGACATCGGTTCGGCGTTGACCGGCGGCGGTTCCTTGCCCTTGTCGGAGTCTTCGTCGATGAGCTGGTTGATACCGACCAGCGCATCGCGGACGGAGATGGTGCGGCCTTCGTCCACATAGACCTTGCCGTAGTGGCGCGAGAAATATTCCAGCGCCTTGCCGCGCCGGATGACCTGGATGTCGGCGGCGGGCAGACCCTCTTTGGCGTGGTTTTCCAGCATGGCTTGTAGTTGGCGCACATCGGCCATCACTTCGCGGCGCATCCGGCCCCAGCTCACTGGCTTGGGTTCTTCCGTGCGCTTGCGGCAGACGTGGATGATGTCGTATTCGATGGTCTTGGAGCCGAACTCGCCTTCGCCCTTGGTTTCATCAGAGCGGATCGGGTAGGTCGCCTCGAGGTAGTAGCCCGCGTCGAATAACGACTCCAACACCGCCACCCACGGCTCGTCCTCGCTGTGGTGGAAGGTGAAAGCCAGGATGCCGCTGGGCTTCAAGAGGCGATGTGCCTCGCGCCAGCACTGGGTGAGCAGGCGCTGGTAGAAACCATCTGGATCTTCCGGCTCGCGAGCGCGGTTGGCCACTGCCTCCAGTGACTTGGGCGTGTATTCCGCGCCGAAGATCGCCGGGTACTTGTCCTTGAGCGCCAGGCGCAGCCAGACGTAGAAGAAATCGGCCAATTCCGAGTAATGCAGCAAACCGCCGAAAGGCGGATCAGTGATGACCAGATCGAGACTGCCACTTTCAAGCTGTGCCAAATCGGTGGATGAGCCCTGATGCACGGCCACATCCAGCACTGGATCGCCGGGGAAAACCTTTTCGCTCTTGCCGCCCAGTTGGTCAGCCAGTGCGGGATCTCGGCGCTTCAGCGCTTCGACGCTTACCGAATCCCACGGTTGAGCCGCCCATTCGCGGCCTTCATTTATCCCGTCGATACAAGAAGCCCAATTGCCACGACCCAGCACCGGAAATACGCTATTTTCAACGACATTGTTCTTGGGGTGATAGTTGTTGTTGCTCATGTGCGGCACGAGCTTGTCGTAGCCGCTGTCCCAGAAACAGAACAGGTTTTGATTCCGCAAATACTGCTGAAAGGCACCGACTACAAACTCGCGCACATTCCAGTCGTAGTTTCCAACTTCGATAATGGCCTTGAGCAGTTGTGCGTGCACCAGCAACTGGCGCGGGTTGAACATCGTCCACCAGTGCGTGAAGCCGTGGTTCGGTACGCCGCCTTGCAGATGGTGGGTCATGAAGCCGTAGGGAAGCTCAGAGCGTGGCCAGTAGTCCTTGAGGTCGTCATCCTTGCGCGCTTCCCATTCAGCGAACGCCGTGTCGTATTGCCGCGCGTGCGGCGTGCCGTAAGCGGCGAAGAAGCGGCCGCTATAGGGTTTGCCTGCCGCATCGCGCTTGGGCGCATAGCCCTGCACAGCATACGCCGCCATCGGCCCCGTCTTGCCCGTCGCCTTGATGGTCGTCAACACATCCTGCACCGTGCCACAAGCTGCGCATGCGTAATGGGATTTTTTCGGCACCGTGCCGTTTTCCGGCGCAAAGGTGATCTTCGTTTCCGGGCAGGTCACCTCATCTGGCAGCGCACCACGCACCTCCAGCAGGCGAATCTTGGATGCGCGCGCACTGTCCCACCGCGTGGTCGCGGCCACATCGTCTTGCGCCGAGCCGCCGTAGGGCTGGCCATTCGTGTCCTGCTTGGCTTCGCCCGCCAGCCATTGCGGATGCACTAGCAAGCTCAGCTCGACCTTTTTTTTCGGCTTTTTCGGCTTGCCCAGGTTGACCATTGCCGTATGGCCGCAATGCGGGCAGAGGACGCCTTTCCTGCGATCGAGCACGGAGAACGGGTATTCATCCGGCGCGACATACAGCGGCGAATCCGGCGCCATCCGTGCGGCTTCCTCCTCAACGTGGAATTCGCCGCCGCATTTGCTGCACGTGTGCTCCCAGTGCTTCACGCTGATGGTCTTCACGGCCATCACCGGGTTGGTCATGATCGGCGTGCGGTGGCCGCAACCCGTCACCTGACAAGGGCCGTGCTTGGCCCAGAAGGTATAGATCGCCTCCGGGCCTTCGTAACGGTAGTCCTTGCGCTCATCGCGCGGGATGGTCAGCGGGTCGAAATCGGCAGGCATCGCCTTGTTCGACGGCAAGTGCGTCCACGTGCCTTTCTCACCCTCCGGGCCGTCGCAGTAGTAATACGGCATGATCTGAGGCTTGACCTCGGCCTCAATCTCGGCGAGCAGCTTCTTCACTTCCTCCAGATCGACGTTGGCCAGTTCCTGCTTGACCACGAACCACGCGACCGGGTTGAGGTCGTTGCCGACCATCTGCATGCCCAGGCGCGAGCCTTCCACCAGCGTGGTGCCGCCGCCCATGAAGATGTCGGCCACCTTCAGGTGCTTGAACGCGCCTTTCTTCTGGTGATTGGCGTAGTAGTTGTCCCACACCAGCTTGGCCGCGTGCGATTTATCTTCGGGGGCCTTGGTGGCTGCCGCGATCAACATCGAGCGGAATACGCTGGAGCGTCGCCGCGCCCACCACTTCGACATCTGGTAAATCGGCTTGCCCGCGTTGCCTTCGATGATCGCCACCTGATTGACGGGCAGGATCGGGAAATCCACCTCCAGGCAGGTTTTGGCGCGGTTGGGGTCGTTGAAATCGACCGTCTCCAGCGCGATGGGCTTGCCCGCCCCGACGGCTTTGGCGACTTTCTGTGCGAGTAGTTCTTTTTTGGTGGCCATTCAAGCTTCCTTAATCTTCTTGTGCGCGGGACTGCCTGCGCATGTTTTCTACCGCGGCAACCAAATCAACTTCTGCTTTGGGCGCGGCCCAGCGCGTCCAAAAGGGGATCGTTGCGCTGCGTGGTTCGTGTTTGGGCTTGGACATCTTGATGCGGGTCGGCAGCAAGGTGGCATCGCCCACCACCACAGCCTCGCCCAAATCCAGCGTCGGCAGCACCTCCATCAACCCTTCCAGGCTTTCAGGCAGGAGCTGCTTGACCACTGCCTGGTCAGTCTTATTGGCCAGGCGCAGGCTGATGATGTTGCTGCACTGGCTAAGGATGGTCGTGCTCACATCCGAGGGCCGCTGACTGACCACCATCAGACCAACGCCATACTTACGGCCTTCCTTGGCGATGCGCTCGTAATTTTCCAGGGCACGCTTTTCCAGCGGCCCGATGGAGGCGGCACTGCTTGGCAGGTAGAGATGCGCCTCATCGCAGACGATGACAATCGGGTGGCGCGCATCACCGTCTTCGCCCGGGCTGCTCCAAAACTGAATTTGGTAGATCAACCGCCCGACCAAGCCCACTACTACCGGCAGTATGTCCGAGGGCACCTCCGAGAAATCGATGATCTTGATACCAGGATTGACGCCATCGTTGACGTTGCCTGTGCCGAGCAGTTTTTTTGCGAGATCGTGCAGGGCCTCGTAAGTCTCGTACTCCTTCGGCGCTTGGTACATGAACGCATAGCGGCGATCGTTCATCTTGGTTTTCAAGCGAATTAGGAAGCGGGAGAGCTTGCCATTCAATGGGCCTTTTTCGGTTTTGGCTTGACCTTTACGCGGGCCGCTTGCGTAGGTTTCCCCGGTATCAATAGCTTCGTCGTTTTTGTCGTCCAGCGATTGGACAAGATCAGCAAGCCGGTAGGGTACTGGTGTATCGACGGTGAAGCCTTCCAAAAGGTCTGGCTTGCCAAGCGCGGCGATAGCTGCGCGCTTCATCACCATGACGGAATCCATGAGCGCAAGTGCCTGATTGGGTGCGTTGTCCCCTGAGCGATCCACAAATACCGATTGCATTTCGTCATAGGTCAGCAGCCAGAACGGCAGGAAGATCGCACCGTCTTTCTTGGCTTTAATGTCGCCAATACCAGCGATGCGGTAATGTGACGCGAACTTCATGCTCGAATACTCGCCATGCAAATCGAGCACAACGATATTGGCGTGAGGCAGTTGCGCGGACTGCTCTAGGATGGATGCGACAGTGAAGGATTTCCCCGAGCCGGTGCTGCCCAGCAATGCGGCATGGCGCTGAAAAAGCTTGTCGCCATCGATGTAGGCGCTGGCCTTGCCATCCAGGGTATAGGTGCCGACCTTGAGCGGGGCAGCGGCATCCGCCTTGGACGACGCACTCAAGATGCCCATGAAGTCTTCGAGAGCCTTTTCTTCGATGGGGAACACAGGCCGGTTGATCTCCGGCAGGATGAAAACGGCGCGCGTGAAGGTGTCCTTGCGCTGCCCATCCCGAGCGCGATAGGTGCCGACCAAGCTGATCGACACGCCGTTTTCCTCTTGGGGAACACCGGCAAGATCCGCTGGTGGATCAGCTTCTGGTAGCGTCGGCAGTTCCACCGGGTGCCGCCACACTCTTTCGATGATGCCGATCAGCCATTCATCCCCCATCGACTGGATGGCAACCAATCGACCGACGCGCGCTTTTTGCAGACGTTGACCGTCCGTCACCCGCACGGTGATCCGCGAGGTTTCCACACTGCGGACTTCGCCCAGTGACTGCTCGTCGGTGAAATTGAAAATGCTCATCCTCGCCTCACTCCACGAATTTTTTCAGAAAATCATCAAGTTGCCAGATTGGCTCTGAAGACTGCAATGCACTCCCGTTCCAGCGGCAAACCGCCCCGTCACCGTTCTTGAACACGGCGATCACGTGAGGGTGTTCGCCAAGCAGTTGTTCAATGTTCGGGGTGGAGTCGCGCGTGACAATGATTGCGGGCATGCCTGCCGCCAGACGGTGTTTGATGACGCCTTGCAGATGGTCGTCATTGAAGCCAAACCCAATGCACAACAACGCTTGAGCATCGGCGAGTGCCGCATTCATCGCGGTACGCATTTCGTCGAACAAGGTGTTGACCAGTGCGTCTTGGTACTTTGACGGGCCGGGCACTACGATGGCCCGACCTGCTGTTGCGGCATCGTTAAGAACCTCCATCGGCCCTTCATCGGTGGTCAACCAACTAATGGAACCATGAGGTTTGTAGATGCGAACGGTTTTGCAAAGCCTGTGGTCGAACTGCTGCTGACGCTTTTCAGCAACCCAGATTCGCGTGTACTGATTCTCGAAAATTGGTCGAGGACGAGGCTTGCGTCGGCGAAATCCGGTGAAACCTGTATCAATGGGAAGTCCAGCCAGATCGCAAAACAGCTCCAACAACGTGTCGTAGTTAGTCGTGATGACGTGAATGCCTTCTGCGTTCTGCGGCGAGCCATCGAACAGACGATTCAGAAGGCGTGATGCGGCGTGTCCACCATCCGCTTTTTCTCGAAGTAACTTAGATTCGGCAGTAGCCGTTCTATCAAGAATCAGCCGAGCAGTTTCACTGCGTATGGCTGATACGATTTCACCCCAGCCCGTAGCGCCCAACGGAATATTGTTAAGCCCCGTCTCCAGGTTCTCCTTGATCGCCTCGATTGCCTGTGCCCAAGCTTTTTTTGCTTGATCCGTGGTCAGTACGCCATCAACGGTATTCGCCAGATGCTCTGCCAGGGCCCCCATGCCAGGAAGGCCATAGCCGCAAGAGAATCCAGACCCGACAAGGAGCACAGGCGCTTTGCGAAAAGCGCCCTGTATTTCTGTGAAGAGATCGTCGGGTAAATCTGCCGCTGACATATCGCGCCGCCTACTTGGTCAATTCGACAAACGGCGACAGCACCTCCAGCAGAGAGAGACCACCATGCGTCAATGTCGGGTAGCCGCCTTGGCTGCGCCACTTTCTGCGGCCCAGCGCCAACAGGTGCGCGCCGTGCGGGCTGTCGATCTGCAATGCGACCGGAGGCACGAAAGGGCCTGCGTCACCATTCCCCGTCTTGCTGCGCCCGCTTGAAAAAGTTTGCTTGAGGTAAGCGGCAACCTCGCCATCGGCATCATGAAAATAGCCAGTGGCGGCGTACCCATGATCCGATGTGATGACCAAGCGCCGCCCAGTGGCGAGGCGCTCAACAAAGCCCCAAAAGTCGTCACTGGAAAGTTGCTGCGCGGCATCTTTGGTTAGGAGCTCCAGCCCCTGGCCTGCCCCGTAATCGTGCAGCTTGGCGTCTGGCCAGTGATGCCAGAACACCCAGTTCTTCGCACCCGAGGCATTGCCCACCAGTGCGGTGCAGTCCTTCCAAGGAAGATCGATGGTTTCGGTCTGTGCGGGTTGTAGCTTATGCGCCAAGCCGCCGCCGTTGGCTTGCAACTGACTGCGGCCGGCCAACCCGAGTCCGCGGGCGAACGGGTTGGTCTCACTGGGCAGCTCGGATGCAGTAGCGGCCACCGTGTGCAGGGTGAATCCACGTTCTTTGGCTCCTTGCAGTAGCCAAGGCAGTTCGCGTAGCGAGAGGGCATCAAGAATCAGTACGGCGCGCGCGGCGCTATGGCCATAACCGGGTTCGCTCCACCAGCGCGCAAGCCGGTCTGAGGTACGTTCCAAACCACTGATTTCGGGTTGACAAAAGGTCTGCCACAGATCCCAGCCGCTAGAGGCCAGGAACAAATCGAGCTCGCCAATCTCGCGGTCTCGCTTGACCACCTCGCCGGGAGCATTGCCTTCGGCCAGCGGTTTGGAGGCAATCTCTAGCGCCCGTTCGGTGATGATGCGCCATGCCTCTTTCGGGCTGTCCTGGGTCAGGCGCTGCAAGATTTGAGCATCCAACGCCATCAGTTGTCCCCCTTCTCAAGGCTCAGCTCGAAAGTCATGCCATCGGGCAGCTTCTTGAGCAGTTCCTTGAGCTGGGCGCCGGTGGCGGCAGATACCTTGATGGAGATTTCGGCCACCGGTGTGGCTGGGCCAATGCCCCAGCCTTCGAGCTTACCGATCAGGTTGAGCGGCGAGGTTGGAGGGTTAGAGAGAGGTATACGCGGTTTGGCCGTGCTGTTTGTGCCACCGAAAATTCCGCCCGGCGTAGAGGCTGGTGTGGATGGAGCACCAGGCTGCGGCTCTTGTACACCGGGGGCCGGGATGGTGCCGCCGCCAAAGATAACGCCGCCCAATCCACCATCGCCGCCAGCGGGTGGCTGCGGCGCGGGCGGCGTAGTGCCGCCGGTGGCGGACGCGGCTGAGGGTTCCATCAAGAAGACTTCATCGAGCTGACGCCCGGTGTAGGAGAGCTTGGGCCGCAATCGCCGCCAAGCGGTGTCCTCATCTTCGCCTGCCTGCGTTTGCAGATGCTCCAGATTACGCAGGTTGATGGCGATCTTGCCGCGCGCGCACAAGCGCAGAATACGCTCCTTCATCGCGGTTTCACCCAGCCAGGGGATGCAATCCTGACCCGCAGGGCGAGGCTCTTGCAGTTCACGCAGCAGCTTGCCAAGGGGTGCGTTCACCGAGGCGGCTTCAAGTACGAGGTCTTCGAAGTCTTCGGGAACAAAGAGGTCGTTGGTCAGCGTTTCCTCGATGCCCGCGGGGATTTGTGCACCTTGCTTTCTCAGGTGTTCCGTACTGAACAGCGATTGTTGCGGGTTCTGGTGGTCGTAGCGGTGCAGGATGGCAAAGCGATCAAAGCGTTTTTTCACGTTCTCGCGCAGCGTGCTTTCAAATTCCTTGTGCAGCCTTTTGTACTCGGGGTTCTGCCCGCTCCATTCCTGCGCCTTCATTTCGGCGCGAGCAAGGATGAGTAGGTCCCGATCCTGGAAGGCATTGGTAGAGCCAGATCGGGGCAACAGGAAGCGAATGGTGTTGCGGCGCTTTTGCAGGTGATCCTTGAGCCAACGGCCCAATGTCTGGTCAATTTTTTCCGGCTCTTCGGGCAGAACCAGAATGGGTAATCGGTCATCCCAGCGCTCCGGCTGCTCAGCTTCATCGAGCGAGGTCCACGGATCGTTTTGCCACGATTTCGGCAGCGCAATCACGCGGGAGGTTTTAGCGACCTCGTCGCTGCCTCCAATGACATAGCGCACTTGCTTGGCAAGCTGCGCCTGATCGGAACCATCGGTGAACAGCTTGTCATTGCGTGCGCAGGCCATCAGTTTGGCACGAGGGTTTTCTTCCTCGCGGAAGACCAACCGCGGGCCATCCTGGTGGATGTTGAAGCTGTTTTCGACAATAGTCGCCAGTTCGACCTGAAAGGCATTGCCATCCACCGGCTTGCTGCGGGTGATGTCCACTTGCAACGTGGCAGGCTCGGCCCCGGCAAGATTGCCAACGGCGATGGAGCGCAGCCACAACGCATCTATGATTTCTTGTAGGTGGGGCGCAAGGCTGGCATGGTCGTACACCGCTTCGGTGACCGAAATGATGTTGTGCTGCGCTTTTTCGCGTAGGGTGCGGTGGTGCTCGTTGGACACTGAATCCAGCAGCGCGCCAATACCCGAGGCATCATCATCCAACCGAAAATCAGCAGCGGTGAGCACCGGTACCGCTTCGCCCCGGCTCTTGTAGAGGTTGGCCAGAATGCGAATCATGTCGCGCGTTTCCTGCGCATCCGTGGCGATCAGCACCTGCTCTTCCAACAGGCGTAACAGGTGCGGTGCGTAGGGCCAGGATTCAGTGAATTCGTGGCGCTTGCGATCCTGCTCTGCGGGCGGCACATCCAACAGGCGGAAATATTCGGAGACGTGCTGAGCAACCAGTGATTCGATGGTGCCATCGGCAATCTGCAGGCGGTTGTCGAACAGACGATGCAGCAGCATCCGCCGCCGATCCTGCTGGATACGCTCGGCATTTCCGCCCGCTTTGAAGTCGATGGCTATGGGGTTTACGCGATGCACCTGCTGGTAAGCGTCGCTGCCACCGTTGCGCACGGAGATCACCAGCACCAGTAGGTCGGGACGCTCTTTGGCGATCTCCGACAGGATCTGGATGAAATTGAACGCCCAGTGCTTCCATGGGTACTGCTTGGTGTTGGTCAGGCCGTCGTACCAAGTCTGGAATTCATCGAGGAGCAGCATAGTGGGCCGATGCTCCAGCAGTTCGATGATGAGCTTGTCCGAGGGGATGTCGGTCTTGGCCGCTCCCATACCTTCCCATTTGCCCTTGATGAATTCGCCGCGCGGATGGCGCTCGAACAGCAGATCCCACAGGAACTTGTAGCGTTGACGGTGCAGGCTCTCGCCAATAACTAACATGCCATCGCGCAGTGCGATCTTGCCGATGCCGGGATCACCCAACGTGCTTGACCAGGAGTTGAGCCATGCCCCCGTCGATGCGGCATCGTTGACTGCGTGGTAGAGCGCTGCCATCAAGTGCGACTTACCCAGGCCGCGCTCGCCGATCACGACCACTGGCCGCCCTTGGTTGGGGCCAACGGCTTCGATACCCTTCAGCAGATCGTGGGTGGGATAGGTGATCTCCAAGAACGTCTGTGCGGCGATCTGAGTGGCCCCAGTGTTCGAGTCGTTGGAGAGCTCAATGGCTGTCCCCTTGAGGCGCTTGCCCCGAAACTCATCCCGCAGAGCCAATCCAAGCATTAGTTTCTCCCTTTTTATGCGATTCTTCTTGGATACCGTCTTTCGACTGACCGGTCGACTACTGCTTGACCTAGAGATCAATCCGCACGCAGAAATCTCGAATTCCCACCAAATTTAAAAGCGGGAATTTCTTCTCCTGCTGCTAAGCGGTAGACCGTACGTTTGCCTGCCGTCAAATAGGCAACCATTTCTTCAATGGTGAGAATTTCGTCGCTCGCGGGCGGCATGACGTGTCTGTCCAACAGAATAGTGCATAATTCTTCACAGTGTAGTCAAAATTGGTCGAAATTGGCGAACTTGACAAGGGCGCCGTCCTCGATGCCGCCTTGGAATTTTCGTTGCGTCGCCGCTTCGCTGACCGCGCTGCTTCAGGCACCCTAATCGCCCATCCCTACCGGGACGGGTTATCGCCCCGCCCCCCCCCCCTTGACGCCCTCAGCCCGACTTCCATGTTCGGACGGACTTCACTCCGGCTTGAGTAGCGGGCAGGTTTAGAATCCGGTACTGACCTCATCTTCCTTCGCCGCCAACTGCGCGGGGTACTGGGCGGGCGCTATTCCACTAAGCGCTCGCTTGGGTCTTTCTTCGTTGTAGTCGCGCCGCCAGCTTTCGATGCTGGTACCGCATGGAGCAACGCCTGGAACCCGAGCTCATTAACGCTGGCAGCCGGAATGGGGCTGCCATACCTTTATTGCTAAGTAATTCTGGGCCATCCGTAGTAACAAGGGCGCCTCTCGGCGCCCTCGTTCTTTCAACTCATTCCCACTCAATAGTAGCCGGTGGCTTCCCCGAGATGTCATAAACCACCCTCGACACCCCCCGCAACTCATTGATGATCCGGTTGCTCACCGTACCCAGGAAGTCATACGGCAGGTGCGCCCAATGCGCCGTCATGAAATCAATCGTCTCCACCGCACGCAGCGCAATCACCCACTCATAAGCGCGCGCGTCGCCCACCACGCCCACCGACTTCACCGGCAGGAACACCGCGAACGCCTGGCTGGTCTTGTCGTACAGATCGGCCTTGCGCAGTTCATCAATGAAGATCGCATCGGCCTTGGCCAGCAGCTCGGCGTATTCGCGCTTCACTTCGCCCAGGATACGCACACCCAGGCCCGGGCCCGGGAACGGATGGCGGTAGACCATGCTGCGCGGCAGGCCGAGTTCGACGCCGAGGCGACGCACTTCGTCCTTGAACAGCTCGCGCAGCGGCTCCACGAGTCCCAGCTTCATGTGCTCCGGCAGGCCGCCCACGTTGTGGGGGCTCTTGATCACGTGCGCCTTGCCGGTCTTGCTGCCGGCCGGCTCGATCGCGTCGGGGTAGCTGGTGGGCTGCGCCCGCCACTTGGC
>Ga0256885_1000255_pt1 | contig 17304 bp, 13 predicted proteins | sample MC6MC0493MT_FD_186344 | JGI IMG/M metagenome (GOLD analysis project Ga0256885, IMG submission 186344) | Metatranscriptome of enriched soil aggregate microbial communities from Iowa State University, Ames, United States - MC6-MC0493-MT... | ecosystem: Environmental > Terrestrial > Soil >...
AGTGGACATCAAGCGCATCAAGCTGCAAGCCGAATACGCCAATGCTGAGAAGCTCCTGGCCACCCGCAGCGCGCAACTGAGCACGCTGCAAGCCGACCGCACGCTGCGCATGCAGCAGGAAGAGCAAGTGGCGGCGCGTCAGGAACAGTCGCGCCAGGAAGCCACCGCGTTGGCCGATCAACAAAAGGATGTGCGTCAGCAGCTGCGTGATCTGCAACGCCAGATCGATTCCCTGCAGGCGCAGCAGGCGCAAATCGACGCCAGCCCGGCGTCCAAGCGCGGCAAGTAAGCGCAGGCTTACGCCAAGACGAAGACGGGCCTTCGGGTCCGTTTTTTCTTGAAAGCCCGCACCCTTTATTCCATCGCTGCGGGAATGGCGCTTGCTAGCGGGATGCTTGATATCTTGCGCCCGGACCCCATATAGCCACCATGGCTCTTAAAGTTTTCGATCTCCAGTGCGAACACAGCCACATTTTTGAAGGCTGGTTCGGTTCGCACGAAGACTATGACGCGCAAACGGCGCGTGGCTTGGTCACGTGCCCCGTCTGCGGGTCGGCCACCATCACCAAACGCCTGTCGGCCCCGCGCTTGAATGTGTCGCACCTGCACGCCCCGGCGGCCCAAGCGCCCGCCGTGCCGGCTGGCGCGTCCGACGCCGAGAAGATGGCGGCGGTGCAGGCGTTGGTGATGAAGCAGGTGCGCGCGATGTTGCGCAATACCGAAAACGTGGGTCCGCGCTTTGCCGAAGAGGCGCGCCGCATTCACGATGGTGACGCTGATGAGCGGCCCATTCGCGGCACGGCCACGGTTGAAGAACGGCAATCGCTGGCCGAAGACGGTATCGACGTCATGGCCGTGCCGGATTTTCTGGACGACGAACGCTTGCAGTAGCCGTGGCTAAGCGCTACTGGCGCGGCAAAGCGGCAAGGTGAGAACAGACAAAAAAAAGCCAGGCCCCTGAAAACAGGGCCTGGCTTTTTCGTACCTGCTGCCGGATCAGTTGTTGACGCGGCTGCGGTATTCGTTCGTGCGGGTGTCGATTTCGATCTTGTCGCCGATGGCGCAGAACAGCGGCACGTTCAGTTCGTAGCCGGTGTTGATCTTGGCCGGCTTGGTGACCTTGCCCGACGTATCGCCACGGACGGCGGGTTCGGTGTAGGTGATTTCGCGGACCAGCGTGGTGGGCAGTTCAACCGAGATGGCGCGGCCGTCGTAGAAGACCACTTCCACGGGCATCGCTTCTTCCAGGTAGTTCAGGGCGTCGCCCATGCTTTCGGCTTCGATTTCGTACTGGTTGTACTCTTCGTCCATGAAGACGTACATCGGGTCGCCGAAGTAGGAGTAGGTGCACTCCTTGCGATCCAGTTGAACGACTTCGAACTTTTCGTCGGCCTTGTAGACCGATTCGCTGGCCGAGGCGGTCAGCAGGTTCTTGAACTTCAGCTTCACAACAGCAGCGTTACGGCCAGACTTGTTGTATTCGGCTTTCTGGACCACGAGGGGGTCCTTGCCGACCATGACCACGTTGCCGACTCGCAATTCCTGAGCGGTTTTCATCGATAAAACTCCGGGGGTGATAGGTGCACTCGCCGTGCTTGCAAAAAACCGCTGGCGCTCGGTAGCGTGTTGCTGATGGCTACCCAAGCTCGCGACGTTTCATGCACACCCCGGGAGGCGTCATAGTTGAGGCCCGACTCATTCAGGGCGACTCAGAAAACTCTCTATTCTAACGTTTCTTGGCCAAGTCTGCGCAAAAGTCGGCCAGATTTTCGGCGAGATCCGGGCGCGCGGCCTGGCTGGCGTCCCAGTCGCGCGCGGCGTTGGCCCAGGCGTCCCATGCGGCGGGTGCAAGCGCTGCGGCGGTAGCCGCTTGAGTTTGGCCGGTTTCCGGCTCGTTCCAGGCGCGGATGAGCGCCTGGGCAGAATCCGGGGCCGGATAGCGGGCCAGCCAGGCATCCAGCTTTTCCAGATGGATGTTTTCGTCTTGGGGGTAGATCTGCCACACCAGCGGCCGGGCGGCCCAGGCCGCGCGGATGAAGGAGTCTTCGCCGCGCACGAAATTCAGATCCGAACTCCACAGCAAGCGGTCGAAATCCGGCTGCGCCACGAACGGCAGGCGCGCCAGCAGCGGCGCGCCGGGCGCCGAACAGGCCGCTTCCAGCCCGGGGGCGATGCCTTCGGGCACAAGCAGGACGCTTGCGCGCGAGTCGGCCGCCAAGGCTTGCACCAGCGCATCGACGGGCGCGGAGGGGTAGCAAAACAGAGACACCGTGCGGGCGCCGTCTTGCCGGCGCAACAGCACGGCCTCGTCCACGCCGAGTGCGCGCAGAAAGGCGTTTTGCTGGTCCATTGACGCTTGCAGCGCGTCGCGCTCGGCTGAGAGGCCGGGTTCGCGCAGCAGGCCGCCGGTGGCTGCCGTGAAGCCGGGAAAGAAAAAGTGCTTGACCAGCCCGTCGGGCCGCTGCGAGGGCAGGCCGTGGCAGCTTTCCACCCAGGCTTCCGCGCTCAGGTATTCCAGGTTGATCCAGGCGGGATGCACCTGCCGCATGCTATCCAGAAACGCGGGCGGCGGGTCGCAGGCAAAGGCTTCGATGACGACATCGCGGGCGGCGAGCGCCGGGTCAGGCGTGTCGGACCAATGGACAATGTCGACCCCGCCCAGTTGCTGGCGGGGGGCTGACACGGTGATGCCCGGCTGGATGCGCGCGAAGCTGGCCAAGTCGTCGACCCACAGGCGGACATCCCAGCCACGGCCTTGCGCAAGCCGGCGGGCCAGCCGCCAGCACACGCCGATGTCGCCGTAGTTGTCGACGACCCGGCAGAAGATGTCCGCTTGCATGGCCGCTTAGTGGAACTTGGCGGGCGCGGCCTCGGCGTCCTCGGGCAGTTCGGCATGCACCAGCTCGCCCAAGGGATTGGGGAAGTAGGGCGCGCCGCAATCTTCGCAGTATTCGGCCGGCAGCACGCCGGGAATGCGGCGCACTTCGGTGACCCCGTATTCCTTCAGCAATGCGGCGATTTCGTCGACCACATCCGGTTGGCCTTCGTCGGACGGCAGCTCTTCTTCGCGGCCGTACAGCGGCCACACGCAGCCGTAGTAGACGTCGTTGCTGCTGCGCGCCGTGAAGCTGATGCGGTATTCGTCGATGCGGCTTTCACCGCAGCCGGCCACGACCGCGCGCAATTGCGAGGCTTCGAGGCTGACCGCGCCTTCCAGCCAGCTGATGGCGGCGCGCAGCGACAGCGGGCGCACGCGGCGGTCAGCTTCGCGGTTGCTGACGTAATAGGCGTCGGGCAACAGCGCTTCGAAACCGCAGCCCGGCAGCAGCGCGGCCAGCGTGGGCTGCGCCTGCTCGGCCCATTGCGCCAGGCAGGCGTCGCGGGTGGCGTCGGCGTCGCCCATGCTTTCCTGCCAGCGGAAGATCGGCGCGTTTTCGGGTACTGCCACCGCGCCGATGATGTAGCGCGTGTCGGCCAGCATGTTGGCGGTTTCGATTTCGGTGTTCAGCGTCGGCTTGGTCGTTTCGGCGCCCAGCGCCTGCGAACCCAGGCGTTGCAACCACTGCCAGGTTTCGCCGAAGGTGCGCGGCATCTGGTCCACGCTGACCAGCATGGGCATCAACGCGGTGCGGGCCTGGCTGGACAACACGTGGCCATGCAACTGAGCCAGCAGCGCCTGTTGGGCGGTGGCGGAAACGGGGCCGGTGGGAATGGCGTACCGGGTCCAGGCGACGATGGGCGCGACGATCAGCAATACGTCGTACTGGACGCCGTCTTTTTCGATCTTCATCGATTCAGACAGGGTTTCGGCCTGCTCGATCAAGACCTCGTAAGCGCCTATGTCGCTTTGCGCGAGGTGGTCCAGGGCCGCTTCCAGCGGGGCATCCTGCCCGGCCTTCAGCAGCTTGGGGATCGCCTCGCCAAGCTGGTTCTCCCAGAACACGTCTTCGACGCGGCTGCCCGAGCGGTTCAGCGCTTGGGCAAGCGCAACCAGGCGGGTAGCGTCACGGGTCATGCGGGGAGCGGATTGGCTGCGGGATCGGGCCATAACTTCGAGGGACGTCCAGTAAGTGTGTAACGACGTAGTTTAACGCCCGCCGCGCGCCCCGGCATGACGGCGGGGCATTAGCAGGTAATAGAGCCATGCGGCGGGTGAGGCGGCCGCTTCGGCACATTGATGCTGGAATGGCAACAGATCATCCCCGCCGCGGGGGTTTATTGCTGATCGGAAACGTTCGAAAATGCTTCCATCAACTTATTCTCTGGAGGCTTCGCCATGCGTTGGCCTACGCTTTTTGTTTCCCACGGCTCGCCCATGCTGGCCGTTGAACCGGGCCTGACCGGCCCCGTGCTGGCGGATTGGAGTGCTGCGCAAGGCCGCAAGCCGCGCGGCATTCTGGTGGTGTCGCCGCACTGGATGGGCGAAGGCCTGGCGCTGTCCACCCGTGATCAACAGGTGGCCTGGCACGACTTCGGCGGCTTCCCGCCGGAACTCTACACGCTGCAATACGCCGCGCCGGGCTCGCCCGAGCTGGCCGCGCGCGTGCAGGCGCTGCTGGCCGAATCGGGCATCGCCGCCGACCGCGACCCCCGCCGCCCGCTGGACCACGGCGCCTGGGTGCCGTTGCGTTACCTGTATCCCGACGTGGACGTGCCGGTGGTGCAGTTGTCGCTGGACATGGGCCGGGATGCCGCGGGCCAGTTGGCGCTGGGCAAGGCGTTGGCGCCGCTGCGTGATGAAGACATCCTGATCATCGGCTCCGGTTCGCTGACGCACAATCTGCGCCATGTCCGCATGCCGCAAAATGCGCCGGCGGCGCCATACGTGCCGGCGTTTCAGGAGTGGTATGCGCGCAATCTGGCCGAGCACAATGTGCCGGCGCTGCTGGACTGGCAGGCGCAAGCGCCGGGCGCGTTGCAGGCCCATCCGCACGACGATCACCTGATGCCTTTGTATGTGGCGCTGGGGGCGGGGGGCGCATCGGCCAAGCGTCTGAACGACGAGATCTCGTACGGCGCGCTGGCGATGGACGCGTATCAGTTCGACGACTGAGCCGATTCCCCTACGCGGCTGGCGCGTGTTCGTTCGGCGGCTGACGCCGGCCATATTCGGCCAGTAAAAAAGCCCCGGAGCCGTAAGGCTCCAGGGCTTTTTGCATCGCGCTCAGCGTGGCGCGACGCAGTGACGGGCGCAGAACTTAGGCCGCGAGCAACTGACGCAGCACGAAGGGCAGGATGCCGCCGTGCTGGTAGTAGTCGACTTCAATCGGCGTATCGATGCGCAGCAGCACCGTCACGTCCTGCTTCGAACCATCCTTGCGGGTGATCGTCAGCGTCACGTCCTGCATCGGCTTGATGCCGTTTTCCAGGCCCGAGATGTCGTACGTTTCTTCGCCGGTGATGCCCAGCGACTGCACGCTGTCCGTACCCTTGAACTGCAGCGGCAACACGCCCATGCCGACGAGGTTGCTGCGGTGGATGCGTTCAAAGCTGCGGGTGATCACAGCCTTCACGCCCAGCAGCTGCGTGCCCTTGGCCGCCCAGTCGCGCGACGAGCCGGTGCCGTACTCTTCGCCGCCGAACACCACGGTGGGCGTGCCGTCGGCCACGTACTTCATGGCGGCGTCATAGATCGACATCTGTTCGCCGGTGGGCTGGAACAGGGTCTCGCCGCCTTCGAAGCGGCTGCCGTCCGGCAAGGACGGGATCATCAGGTTCTTGATGCGCACGTTGGCGAACGTGCCGCGCATCATGATTTCGTGGTTGCCGCGGCGCGAGCCGTAGCTGTTGAAATCGGCCTTCATGACGCCGTTTTCTTTCAGCCACTTGCCGGCGGGCGAGCTTTCCTTGATGGAGCCGGCAGGCGAGATGTGGTCGGTGGTGACGGAGTCACCAAACACGCCCAGCGCGCGTGCGCCCTTGACGGTGGGCATCGCGGCCGGCGTCATGTCGAAGCCTTCAAAGAAGGGCGGTTCGGCGATGTAGGTGGAGTCCGGCCAGTTGTAGGTGTCGCCGCTCACGCCCTTGATGTTTTCCCAGAGCTTGCCCGGGTTGCTCTTGACCTGGCCGTAGTTGGCCTCGAACACCTTCGGGTCCAGCGCGTGCTTCATCAGCGCTTCGACTTCTTCGGACGTGGGCCAGATGTCGCCCAGCCAGACGTCGCCGTTCTTGCCCTTACCAACCGGTTCGGTCATCAGGTCGCGCGTGACGGTGCCGGCCAGCGCGTAGGCCACAACCAGCGGAGGCGAGGCCAGGAAGTTGGCCTTGATGTTCGGGTGGATGCGCGCTTCGAAGTTGCGGTTGCCGGACAGCACGGCCGAGCAGACAAGATCGTTGCCGGTGATGGCTTCGTTCAGGTCCGGCGTGAGGTCGCCCGCGTTGCCGATGCAGGTGGTGCAGCCGTAGGCGGCCACGTCAAAGCCCAGCTTTTCCAGGTACGGCAGAAGGCCCGTCTTGGTCAGGTAGTCGGTCACGACGCGCGATCCGGGCGCAAGCGAGGTCTTGATGTGCTTGGGCACCTTCAGGCCAGCTTCCACGGCCTTCTTGGCCAGCAGGCCTGCGGCCAGCAGCACGTTCGGGTTCGACGTGTTGGTGCAAGACGTGATGGCGGCAATCAGGATGTCGCCGTTCTTGATCTTGGTGCCGGTGCTGGTGGTGAAGGTTTCGGCCAGCTTTTCGGCGGGCTGGTTGAAGCCGTTTTCGGCGATCGGCTTGGAGAACAAGTCGATGAACGTGTTCTTGACGTTGCCGATTTCGATGCGGTCTTGCGGGCGCTTGGGGCCGGCCAGCGACGGAGCCACGGTGGACAGGTCCAGCGTCAGCAGCTTGGTGAAGTTGATGTCTTGGGCGGCCGGAATGCCAAACATCTTCTGCGCCTTGAAATAGGCTTCAAAGGCGGCAATTTCGGCTTCCGTGCGGCCGGTGCCGCGGAAGTAGTCGATGGTGCGTTCATCAACGGGGAAGAAGCCCATGGTGGCGCCGTACTCCGGCGCCATGTTGCCGATGGTGGCGCGTTCGGCCACGGTCAGGCTGGCGGTGCCTTCGCCGCAGAACTCAACGAACTTGCCCACCACTTTTTCACGGCGCAGCATTTCGGTGATGGTCAGCACCAGGTCGGTGGCGGTGACGCCGCCGCGCAACTGGCCCTTGAGTTCCACGCCCACCACGTCGGGGGTCAGGAAGTACACGGGCTGGCCCAGCATGCCGGCTTCGGCTTCGATGCCGCCCACGCCCCAGCCCACCACGCCAATGCCGTTGATCATCGTGGTGTGGCTATCGGTGCCCACCAGCGAATCGGGGTAATAGACGTTGTTCTTTTTGTCCTGGTGCACGCCGCGCGCCAGGTATTCCAGGTTGACCTGGTGGACGATGCCAAAGCCCGGAGGCACGACGCCGAACGTGTCGAACGCCTGCATGCCCCACTTCATGAACTGGTAGCGCTCTTGGTTGCGCTTGAATTCCAGCTTCATGTTCAGGTCCAGCGCATTCTTGGTGCCGAAGTAGTCGATCATGACCGAGTGGTCAACGACCAGGTCAACCGGCACCAGCGGCTCAATGCTCTTGGGGCTCTTGCCCATCTTGTCGGCGACCGAGCGCATGGCGGCGATGTCAGCCAGGAGCGGCACGCCCGTGAAATCCTGCAACACCACGCGCGCCACGACGAAGGGGATTTCGTCTTCGCGGCGGGCATTGGCTTGCCAGTTGGCCAGCTGCTTCACGTGCTCTTCAGTGACCTTCTTGCCATCACAGTTGCGCAGCACGGATTCCAGCACGATGCGGATAGAAACCGGGAGCCGCTGCACATCAATGCCGAGGGACTTGCCCAGCGCCGGCAGCGAATAGTACTGACAGGATTTATTGCCGATCTTGAAGTTCTTGAGGGTGTCTAGAGTGTTGTGCGGCATGATGGACTCCGTTGTTTTGCCCGACTGTATGTGCCCAGGCGCAGGCGGCATTTTCTGGCGATTTTGCGCGGTTGTCATTGTAGGGGAGACAAACCCTTGCGCGGCTGCATGTCTTATATCTTATATAAGACTTGGGGCGCACGTCAAAGTTCCGTCCGAATTCCGGCAAGGCGCCGGGATGGCACTCCCCGCACTGCAAAACCCCTACTTTGGCGGACATGAGCCAAGCCTGCAAGACCCCGCGTTTTTAACAGGGAAGTTCTACCGTGGCGTGGCGGCGGTCAGGAAAATTTCAGATCAGGCCAGGAAGCCGCGCAGCAGCGGTTCCAGTTCGGATTTCAAAAAGTCGACCAGCGCGCGTTGGGCGGTCGACGGGTAGGGCGTGGGGGACGTCAGGATGAACAGCTTGTCGCCCGGTCCTTGCGCCTTGTAGGCCGGCAGCACTTCAATGAGCCGGCCGGCTTCCAGATCGGGCTGCACGATGTAGGCGGGCAGCAACGCGATGCCGGCGCCGTCGCGCGCGGCCTGGGCCAGAAAGGGGAAGTATTCGGATTGCAGCCGGGGGGCCAGCTTGGCTTCGTAAACCTGGCCTTTGCGGGTCAGGCGCAGCGTGGTTTGTGGCTTGGGGCCGGGCGGGCAAAGAAAATCCAGCCGGCCCAGGTCGCGCGGGTGGGCGGGTTTGCCAGCGCGCTGCAAGTAGCCAGGCGCGGCGCACAGATGCCATTTCACTTCGCCCAGCTCGCGGGCCACGTAGTCCTGCGGCGGCGTCGAAATCACCCGCAGCGCCACGTCGATTTCTGACGAAATCAGGTCGCTGACACGGTTGGAGAACAGCACCCGCAGGCTCAGGCTGGGGTGCTCCAGCGCGAATCGCACCAATAGCGGGCGCAGCGCGTCCAGCTCGCCCAGCCCGGTGGGCAAGGACAGCCGCACATGGCCCGTGGGTTCCGCGCCCAGCTTCTGCAACGCATGGCGCGCCGATTCCACCTCGCGCGACATGCGCGCGCCGTGCTCATACAGCACCATGCCTTGCTGCGTCAGTTCCAGGCGGCGGGTGGTGCGCCGGATCAGCTGGGCGCCGAACGTGCGCTCCAGCTTTTGCAAATTCCGGCTGACGTGCGACCGCGTTACCCCCTGGCGCAAGGCCGCTTCGCTGAGCGTGCCGGCTTCGACGATGGTGACGAACAGCTGGATCAGGTTCAGGTCTAGCGCGGGCAAGGCGGACATGGGCGTCATCGATTGTTGCCTGAGAGGAAACATAGTTTACGCAAGCCAAAGGATTGTCGCGGCAATTTGACGTTGATACTCTCGGTCCAAAGCCAATCCATAACGACATTAGGGAGACAACTCATGGTTCAAAGCATGTTCCGCGCGGATCTGTTCCGCGGCCAGCGCGTCCTGGTTACCGGCGGAGGAACCGGGCTGGGCTACGCCATGGCAGAACAACTGGCCTCGCTGGGCGCCACCGTGCATCTGTGCGGCCGCCGGTTGTCGGTTGTTGAGGCAGCCGCCGCCACGCTGCGCGCCCGCTACGGCGGCCAGGCCCATGCGCATGCCGTCGACATCCGCGACGCCGACGCCGTGGACGCCATGGTGGACGGCATCTGGCGTGAGCATGGCGGCCTGGACGGCCTGATCAACAATGCCGCGGGCAACTTCATCAGCCCGACCGAAAAACTGTCGGCGCGCGGCTTCAACGCGATTGCCGACACGGTGTTTCGCGGCACCTTCTATATGACCCAGGCGGTGGGCAAGCGCTGGATCGAGACCGGCACGCACGGCGCGGTGGTGTCCATCGTGGTGACGTGGGTCTGGACAGGTTCGCCGTTTGTGGTGCCGTCGGCCATGTCCAAGGCGGGTATCGACGCCATGACGAAGTCGCTGGCGGTGGAATGGGGCCGCCATGGCATCCGCCTGAACGCGATCGCGCCAGGCGTGATTCCCACCGAAGGCGCAACCGCAAGGCTGCGCCCCAACGGCGATGGCCAGGACGCGCTGACCCAACAGAACCCGATGCGCCGTCTGGGCACCGGGCACGACATCGGCGAATTGGCCGCCTTCCTGCTGGGGCCGGGCAACGATTGGATCAACGGGCAAACGATTGCGCTGGACGGCGGCGACTACCTGGCCAACGGTGCGTACTTCAAGCAGTACTTCGAATGGAGCGACGACGATTGGGCGGCCGCCCGCGCTGCGATCGAGGCGCGCACCGCGCAAGACAAGGCGCAGCGCGCCGGGAAGCCGGCATGAGCGGGCGCATCATTGCGGGCGGCATTGAATTGACCCGTGACGCGCTGGTGGCGCGTGGCGAGCAAGTGGCGGCGGGCCTGGCGGCGATGGGCGTGCGCGAAGGCGATGTGATTGCGGTGCTGCTGCGCAACGGCATGCCGTATCTGGAAATCATCCAGGCCTGCAAGCGGCTGGGCTGCTATTACTGCCCGATCAACTGGCATTACACCGCCGAGGAAGTGGCGTTTCTGGTGACCGATAGCGGCGCCAAGCTGGTGATTGCCGAAGACGATTTGTGGCGGCAGGTCGGGACCGCGCTGCCCAAGGGGCTGCCCGCGCTGCGGGTGATGGGCGGCGGGAATACGGTTGCCGGCAACCTAGCTTCAGCCGCCAACGCGTCTGACCCCAACGACATCGAAGCCAACAACTACGAGACCTGGCGCAACGCACAACCGCGCTACGACGGGCCGCTCGTCGCGCCCCGCGGGCACATGGCCTACACCTCGGGCACAACCGGCCGGCCCAAGGGCGTGGTGCGCCAGCCGTTTCCGGTGGCGCGTCTGCCCGAGCACCTGGCGGCCGTCGAAGCCGTGGTGGAACAAGCCTACGGATTGCGCCCCGGATGCCGCGCCTTGCTGCCCGCGCCGGTCTATCACAGCGCGCCCAGCGTCTTCGCCCAGGTGGCGCTGCGCGTGTGCGACACGCTGGTGCTGACCGCGCGCTTTGATCCCATCGAGGTGTTGCGTCTGATTGAACGGCATCGCATCGACACCATCTATCTGGTGCCCATCATGTATGTGCGGCTGTTGAAGCTGGATGCGCGCACGCGAGCGTCGTTCGATTTGTCGTCGTTGCGTTTCGTGGCGTCGACGGGGGCGCCGTGCGCGCCCGAACTCAAGCAGGCCATGATCGATTGGCTAGGCCCCGTGGTGCATGAAACCTATGCGTCCAGCGAGGCGGGCATGGTGACGGTGATTGACTCCCACGAGGCGCTGGCCAAGCCCGGCAGCGCGGGGCGGCCCATTGGGCCGGCACAGGTGCGCGTCTATCGCGAAGACGGGTCGCTATGCGCGCCCGGCGAGGTCGGCCGCATCTACGTGCGCCAGCCGGCCTACGCCGACTTCACCTACCGCAACCACCCTGAGGCCCGCCAGGCCATCGAGCGCGATGGCCTGATCGGCCTGGGTGACTTGGGCTATGTGGACGAAGACGGTTATCTGTTTGTTTGCGACCGCGAATCGGACTTGGTCATTTCCGGCGGCGTGAACATCTATCCCGCCGAAATCGAACACCACTTGACGCAGTACCCGGGCGTGGCCGATTGCGCCGTATTTGGCGTGCCGGATGCCGAGTTCGGGGAACGCTTGCTGGGCTTGATTCAACCCGCGCCGGACGCCACGGTGAATGTCGAGGACGCCCTGCAATGGCTGGCTGGCCGCGTCGCCCGCTACAAGATTCCGCGCGACCTGCAACTGCGCGCGGCCTTGCCGCGCGACGACAACGGCAAGATCGCCAAACGCCGCCTGCGCGCCGAGTTCTGGGCGGGCCAGGCGCGCAAGGTGTAGCGGCGAACTGTAGCGGCGAACGTCATGCCCTTACCCCCGCAGTACCCACTACAAGAGTCGTTCAAGACTCGGGAGACAAGCATGTTGAAAATGAATCGTTGGTTGGGCCGCGCCGCGGCCGCCGTGCTGGCTTGCGCGGCAATTGCGTCCCAGGCGCGGGCGGCGTTTCCTGACCGCCCGGTGAAGCTGGTGGTGCCTTACACGCCGGGCGGCGCCGCGGATCAGTTGTCGCGCGTGCTGGCCGAGCGCCTGTCGCGCGAACTCGGCCAGCCCGTCGTGGTTGAGAACAAGCCGGGGGCCAACACCATGATTGCGGCGACCCAGGTGGCCCGCGCCCAGCCCGATGGCTACACCCTGTTTCTGGCCAGCAATGCCAGCATGGTGCTGAACCCGATGCTGTATCAGAAGATCGCCTACGACGCCGCGCGCGATTTCCGCGTGCTGTCGGTGGTGGCTGAATTGCCGCTGGTGGTCGTGGCGAACAATGCGGTACCGGCCACCACGCTGGCGCAATTCGTCAGCTACGCCAAGACGCGTCCGGGTAAGTTGAACTACGCGTCGGTTGGCATCGGCAACCCCTTGCAGCTGGCGACGGAATTGCTCAAGTCGCGCACCGGCGTCGACATTGCGCACATCCCATACAACGGCAGCGCGCCGGCGTTGAGTTCGCTGATGGCCAACGACACGCAACTGATGGTGGATGTGATCAGCACGTCGCTGCCGCTGGTGAAAGAGAACAAAATCAAGGCCTTGGCGGTAACGACGGCTGAACGCCTGCCGGTGCTGCCCGATGTGCCGACGGTGGCGGAAAGCGGGTTTCCCGGGTTCCGCGCAGCCACCTGGTTTGGCATTGCCGTGCCGCAAGCGACGCCGGCCGCCGAAGGTCGGGCCTTGCAGGCGGCGGTTGCGCGTGTCATGGCCCAACCGGATTTCCGTGAACGCTTCCAGACCTTGGGGCTGGTGATCCAGGCGCCGCGTGATCAGCCGGAAACCGACCGCTATGTGGCGGAAGACCGCGAGCGGTGGGGCGCTGTCATCCAGGCGAATCACATCAAGCTGGATTAGGTGCGCGCGCTTACGCGACGGCGATCAGGCAAGCGCATCAAGCCAGGGCATCAAGCCAGCAGCGCGGGCAGCTCCGCCGCCGCCAGTTCCAGAAAGCGGCGCAGCGCCAGCGGTTCGCCACGGCGGGCGGGCATGATGGCGTAGATGCGGGATGGCGCGGCCTGCCAGCCGGGCAAGATGGGAACCAGTTCGCCCTTGGCGATCATGTTTGCGCTGAGGTAGTGCGGCAGCAGCGCCACGCCCAGCCCGCTGCGCGCCATCGAACGCAACGTGGCCATGTTGCTGCTCAGGCAGCGCGGCTGGAATTCCAAGGTCTCGATTTCGCCAGCCGGCCCGGTAAAGCGCCACGTGTGGCGGTTGTCTTGCGTGGCGTGGGCCAGCAAGGGCAGGGCGGCCAGGTCGCGGGGGTGGCGCGGCCGCGCCTGGGCCAGCGCCGGCGCGGCAAGCAGCGTCAGCGGCACCAGCGCCAGTTCACGGCCGATCAGCCGGGAGTCCGTCAGCGCCGAACTCATGGCGCGGAACGCCAGGTCATAGCCTTCGCCGACCAAGTCGATGATTTCGTCACGCGTATCCAGCAGCACCCGCACCCCGGGGTGGGCGATGCAAAACCGGGCCACCATGTCCCCCAACAACGTCACGGCCAGCGGGGACGGCGCGGTGATGCGCAGCAGGCCGCTGGGGGTGTCGCCCATGGACGCCGCCAGATCGAACGCCGTGCGAGCTTCGCGGGCCATCGTCTGCGCATGCACATAGATCTGTTCACCCATCGGCGTCAGCGATACCCGGCGCGTATTGCGTTGAAGCAGCCGGACGCCCAGGCGCGCTTCCAGCTCGGCCACGCGCCGGCTGAGCTTCGAACGTTGCATATTCAACACACGCGCGGCGGCGGAGAAGCCGCCTTTTTCAACGACCTCGCTAAAGAGCAGCAGGTCGTCGACGTGATGAATATGCGATTGCATGGGGGTTTCAGCGTGGCGCGAAGGAAAAGAGCGCGAATTGTCCTGCAAGACAGGACAAATATTCCTGAAATTGGCCTCTACTGTCCGCCAGGTGGAACTCATAAGCTTGGCGTCAGCCAGCGTTACCATCTCCCCAGGCAGCACTTTTTTGACTATCCATCTCAGTAACGTCGTTGCCAGCCCGGTCCAGTCCGCAGGCGAGGCCTGCACCATCCGTTCGTTTCGCCACACCGATTTTTCCCGCAGTGCGTCGCCCGTGGTGAGTGTGGATCACTTCGTCATGACGGGGCCTGCCTCGGCGCCTGAGCCAGCCGCCGGCTTGTGCGCCGCCACGCTGTTGCTGGAGGACTCCAAGGGCGTCATGCAAAGCCTGGACAGCACCAAGGACGACCACGAAATCCGGGCGGGCGACCTGCATTGGACGCAGGCGGGCCAAGGGATATTGCGCGTGCAACAGCCGACGGAGCAAGACCGGCTGCACGGGTTGCGGATCGGGTTCAAGCTGGCCGACCGGCAGCTTGCTCCGCCGCCGGCCGTGGCGGTGCTGCGCGGGTGGGAAATGCCGGTGATCCAGACCAGCGCGGGCCGTATCCGCGTGGCGGCCGGCAGCCACGAGGGCTGGCAGTCGCCCCTGGCGACGCCGGAACCCCTGATGCTACTGGACGCCTGGTTGCGTCCCGGGGCGACGCAGCTGGTGCCGCTGCCCTCAGGGTGGAATGCGTGGATTTTCGCGGTGCAAGGTGACCTTGGCGTACGCGCCAGGCATCGTTTGACCGGGGCGCCACCGTTGCCGAAGCGTCCTGGCGGAGACCCCGATTTCGCCGTGGTCCCTGCCGGCTCAGCCCTGGTCGCTTCCGCCTCCATCCAGGATGATCCCGGCGTGCTGGTGCTGATGGCAGGCCGGGTGCCGGCGCATTTCGTGCTGATAGCCGGCTGCGCGGTTGAGGTCCCAATGGGCCTGCCAGCCGCCGCCGCAACGCCTGGCCGGCGGGGGGCGACGCCGCCTCCCGCCGCGTGCAACGCCGGGGATTTGCGCCTGCCGCAGCCCGACTTAGCCGCCTGATCCTGACCTTGACCTTAACGAACCCTGCTTGTTGCGGCAGGGCAACGGGCGGGTTTTTCTGCGTCGGAAATGGTATGAGAATGATTCTCGGTTTGATAACATTTTCGTCGTCAGACCTCAATACCCCATGGTGAACGGGCTCGGCAGGGCCGTCATACCGCCTTGCGGTAGTGCAAGCAGATAAGCCGTTTTCCGCGCGTGACCCCATCGGGATTTGGTGTTTCTTCGCGCGGTGACGCGCATTCTCTTGCCCATCGATCCCGATATGAAAATCAGAACTCTAGCTTGCGTGGCGGCCACGCTGCCGTGCCTGGGCGCAGCCTATGGCCAGACGGCTCCGGCTGCCCAACCTGGCGACGCCACCGTATCCATGGAAGCCATCAAGGTCGAAGCCAGCGCGGACGCGTCGGCAGGCGGCCTGGCGGCCCCATTCGCGGGCGGCCAAGTCGCCACCGGCGGCCGCGTCGGCATTCTGGGTACGCAAGACAACTTGAGCACGCCGTTCAGCATCACCAGCTACACGAACGAGCTGATCCAGGACAAGCAGGCACGCAGCGTCGGCGACGTGCTGCAAAACGACTCCGGCGTGCGCGTGGCGCGCGGCTTCGGCAACTTCCAGGAGTCGTACTTCATTCGCGGCTTCATCCTGAGCTCGGACGATGTCGCGTACAACGGCCTGTACAGCCTGCTGCCGCGCCAATACATCGCTACTGAACTGTTCGAACGTGTGGAAGTGCTGCGCGGCGCGTCGGCATTCTTGACCGGCGCGACCCCCGGCGGCGGCGGTATCGGCGGCGTGATCAACCTGGTGCCCAAGCGCGCCCCGAACGATCCGCTGACCCGTGTCACGACCGGTATTTCCAGCGGCGGCCAGTTCCAGGTTTCCACCGACATCGCCCGCCGCTTTGGCCCGGACGACAGCACCGGCATCCGCCTGAACGCCGCGCAGCGCAGCGGCGATACGGCGATTGATGATGAGCATTCCCGCACCAGCCTGGTGTCGCTGGGCATAGACTGGCGCTCGGCGGATACGCGCTTGTCGGGCGATATCGGCTGGCAGGAAAACAAGCTCAAGCGCGCGCGTCCGAACGTGACGATGGGCGCGGGCGTCACCACTGTGCCCGACGCCCCGGACGCCAGCTCCAACTACGCGCAACCGTGGTCGTATTCCAACGAACGCGACGTGTTCGGCACCTTGCGCGCGGAACATGACTTCAGCGACAAGCTGACCGGCTGGGCGGCGTATGGTTTCCGCCGCAGCGATGAAGCGAACTCGCTGGGCAACGTTACGTTGACGAACGGCAGCACGGGCGCGGGCAATTTCTATCGCTTCGACAACACCCGTGAAGACAGCGTCAACACGGGCGAATTCGGCCTGCGCGCCAAGGTGCGCACCGGCCCGGTCGGCCACGAAATCGTTGCGTCGGCATCGTTCTTTGATCTGAAAAAGAAGAACGCCTACATCATGGATTTCGCAAATACGTTTGCGACCAACATCTATGACCCGGTCTCCTACGACAAGCCCGCCTTCAGCGCGGGTGCATTGCGCGGTAACGATATTGATAACCCCGCATTGCAAGGACGTACGCGCATGAGCAGCTACGCCCTGGGCGACACGATGTCGTTCCTGGACGACAAGGTGCTGCTGACCTTGGGCGTTCGCCATCAACGCTTGTCGCAGCGTGATTACGCCTACAACACGGGCAAGGAAAACGGCGCCTATGACGCCAGCCGCAATTCGCCGGCCGCCGGTATTGTCTTCAAGGTGGCGCCCAGCGTGTCACTGTATGCCAACTACATCGAAGCCCTGGTCGCCGGGCCGACCGCGCCTGCGAACGCGAACGGCAAGCCGGTGCCTAACGTCGGCCAAAGCCTGCAACCGTACGTCTCCAAGCAAAAGGAAATCGGCGTGAAGTACGAGGGTGACGGGCTTGGCGCCGGTTTGGCCTTGTTCTCCACCGACAAGCCGCGCGCGATGTACAACGCCAGCAACGAGCTGACCACCTCAGGCAAAGACCGCCACCAAGGCGCGGAACTGACCGTCTACGGCGAGCCCATCAAGAGCGTGCGCGTTCTGGGCGGCTTGACCTGGCTGGACGCCGAGCAGCGCTCCACCGGCAACGCGTCGCTGGACGGCAACCGCGTGATCGGCGTGCCGCGTTTCCAAGCCAACATGGGCGTGGAATGGGACATCCCCGGCGTGCAAGGCCTGGCCGTGGACGGCCGCGTCGTCTACACCGGCTCGTCCTATGCGAACGACGCCAACACCCTCAAGGTACCCGGCTGGACCCGCTTTGACGCCGGCGTGCGCTACATGACGGACGTGGGCGGCCACTTGGTCACCGTGCGCGCCCGCGTGGAAAACATCGCCAACCGCAACTACTGGTCGTCGGTGGGCGGATACCCCGGCAACGGCTACCTGGTATTGGGCGGCCCGCGTACGTTCCTGCTGTCGGCAAGCATGGACTTCTGATCGCATCCGGCTTTTGCCGGTACGCAACAAAGAATCCCGGCCTGGC
>Ga0256885_1000257_pt1 | contig 17121 bp, 20 predicted proteins | sample MC6MC0493MT_FD_186344 | JGI IMG/M metagenome (GOLD analysis project Ga0256885, IMG submission 186344) | Metatranscriptome of enriched soil aggregate microbial communities from Iowa State University, Ames, United States - MC6-MC0493-MT... | ecosystem: Environmental > Terrestrial > Soil >...
AAGGAGGTTTCATGCAGCGTTCCACTTACGCATTCCTATCCGCCGCGATGTTGACGACGGCGTTGTCCGGTGCTCCCGCCCTGGCGCAAAACGCCAGCCAGCCGCCGGCGGCTCAACCGCAGATGGCCCCCGCCATCGCCCAGCCTACCGACCAGCAGTTGCAGCGCTTTGCCTCGGCGTCGCAGAAGGTGTCGGGCGTGGTTGACGAGTACCGTCCCAAGGTCGAGGCCGCGAAAACGGACGACGCCAAGCAAAAGGTGGTCCAGGAAGCGGACGCCAAGATGGTGCAGCTGGTGCGTGCCGACGGGCTGACCGTCGAAGAATTCAATGGCATCGGCCAGGCCGTGCAGCAGAACCCGCAATTAAAGCAGCGGGTGATGAACTTGAGCCAGGGCGCGCCCAAGCAGTAAGGCTGGACCGGGGATTGTCCGGCCTGCGCCACGCGCCCCTTGGGGTACGTGGCGCTTTTTATTGCCCGCGCCGTCTGGCCCCGTCTGGCCTGTACGCAGCGTGATCGCCATTCTTGTCGCCCGCGCGGCCTGCCCCGCGCATGGCGCGATCGCAGTATGCTGGCTGCGGTTCTCACCCCGAAGACACCTTCAAGGAGCGCGGTATCTTGACCCCGGACCTTACCCTGTACGACTTGGCGGGCGCTGATGCGTCGCTACGCTTCAGCCCGCATTGCTGGAAGACGCATATGGCCTTAGCCCACAAAGGCCTGTCCGCCAAGACGGTGCCGTGGCGCTTTACTGAAAAGGAAGCGATTGATTTTTCCGGGCAGAAGCTCGTGCCGGTGCTGGTGCATGACACGCATGTCGTCAGCGATTCCTGGCAGATTGCCTGCTACCTGGAAGACACGTTTCCAGAACGCCCGTCGCTGTTTGGCGGCGCGGGCGGACGCGCGGTGAGCCTGTTTGCGAACAGCTGGGCCGACACCACGCTGGTGCCGGTGCTGGCGCGCCTGCTGCTGCCCGCCATCCATGGCCTGATCCACGAGAAAGATCAGGACTACTTCCGCGCCTCGCGCGAGAAACGCTTCGGCAAGCTGGAAGACCTGCCCGCGGGTTACGCCGACCAGGTCGCCGCGTTGCGCGCCGCGCTGCTGCCGCTGCGCCACCTGCTGGGCAAGCAGCCCTATCTGTCGGGCAGCCAACATGCCTATGCCGACTACGCGGTGTTTGGCATGTTCATGTGGGCGCGCTGCACGAGTTCCCTGGAACTGCTGGCGGAGGACGACCCCGTGTACGCGTGGCGCGAACGGCTGCTGGATGCCTTTGACGGGCTGGCGCGCCGCGCGCCCACCGCGGCGGCGTGATCCGCGCAATCAGGTCTTCAAGCGATAACCCGTCTTGAAGATCCACCGCACGCCGATCAAGCATGCCAGCAGGAACACGAGCGTCATGCCCACGCTGACCCCGACGCTCACGTCCGACACGCCGTAGAACGCCCACCGGAAACCGCTGACCAGATAGACCACCGGGTTGAACAACGTGGCGGTCTGCCAGAACGGCGGCAGCATCTTGATGGAATAGAAGGTGCCGCCCAGAAAGGTCAGCGGCGTGATGATCATCAGCGGAATGATTTGCAGCTTCTCAAAGCCATCGGCCCACACGCCGATGATGAAGCCGAACAGGCTGAACGTGACGGCGGTCAGCACCAAGAAACCCAGCATCCAGATCGGATGCGCGATCTCGAACGACACGAACAGCCGCGCCGTCGCCAGCATGATCAGCCCCAAAATGATGGACTTGCTGGCGGCCGCGCCCACATAGCCCATGACGATCTCCACGTAGGAAATCGGTGCGGAGTGGATTTCGTAGATGGTGCCCGAGAACCGGGGCATGTAGATGCCGAACGACGCATTGGCGATGCTTTGCGTCAACAGCGACAGCATGATCATGCCCGGCACGATGAACGCGCCGTAGCTCACGCCGTCGATCTCGACCATGTGCGAGCCGATGGCCGAACCGAACACCACGAAGTACAGCGACGTGGAAATGACCGGCGACAACACGCTTTGCATCAGCGTGCGCCAGGCGCGGGCCATTTCAAACAGATAGATAGCGCGGATGGCGTAGAAGTTCATGATTGACCGTGTACCAGGCTGACAAAAATATCCTCGAGCGAGCTTTCCGATGAATTCAGGTCGGTGAATTCAATCTGGAGCCGGCTAAGGTCGTGCAGCAGCTGGGAAATCTGGCCGCCGCCCTGGTTGTCGTAGGTGTAGACCAGCTTGTAGCCGTCGGCCGACAAGTCCAGCTGATAGGCGTCAAGCGCGGTGGGAATCCCCGGCAGCGGCGCGGTCAGCGTCAGACTCAGCTGGCGCTTGCCCAGCTTGGCCATCAGCGCGTTCTTTTCTTCGACCAGAATGATCTCGCCCTTGCGGATCACGCCGATGCGGTCGGCCATTTCCTGCGCTTCTTCGATGTAGTGCGTCGTCAGGATGATCGTGACGCCGCTCTCGCGCAGGCGCCGCACCATTTCCCACATGCCGCGCCGCAATTCGACGTCCACGCCTGCCGTGGGTTCGTCCAGGAACAGAATGGCCGGCTCGTGCGACAGCGCCTTGGCGATCATCACGCGGCGTTTCATGCCGCCCGACAGCGCCATGATGCGGCTGTCTTTCTTGTCCCACAGCGACAAGTCGCGCAGCACCTTTTCGATATACGCGGGGTTGGCCGGCTTGCCGAACAGGCCACGGCTGAACGTCACCGTGTTCCAGACGCTTTCAAAGGCGTCAGTGGAAATTTCTTGCGGCACCAGGCCGATCTTGGAGCGCGCGGCGCGAAAGTCCGACACGATGTCGTGGCCATCGGCCAGCACCCGGCCGTCGCTGGGGTTGACGATGCCGCAGATGATGCTGATCAGCGTCGTCTTGCCCGCGCCATTCGGCCCGAGCAAGGCGAAGATCTCACCACGTTGAATTTCCAGGTTGACGCTTTTCAGCGCCTGGAATCCCGAGGCATATCGTTTGGATAAACCCTGAACTGAAATGACAGGCTGCACACGCGCCCCCAACTTGATCGATAGTCAGGGATTTTACCCGCCACGACGGGGCCGCTTGGTCGACGTGGCGGAACGCTGTGTTCGCGATTCGGAAATTACCGCCCCCAGCGCAGCACCAGCGGGTCCAGCCGGCGGGCGGTTTCCAACAGGCCCTGGCGGACCTCGTCGCGCATGGCGGGCAATGGATGCCGGGGCGCGTCGCACGCGATCACCCCGCCCGCCTTCATCAAGGCCTTGGCCGTCAGGATGCCGCCCTGGCGGTTCTCGTAGTTGATCAGCGGCAGCCAGCGCTCGTACAGGCGGTAGGCCTCGTCGCGCTGGCCCGCCCGGTGCGCCTCGATGATGGGGCGGATACCGTCAGCAAAACCGCCCCCCGTCATCGAGCCCGTGGCGCCCGCGTCCAGGTCCGGCAGCAGGGTAATGGCCTCTTCGCCGTCCCACGGCCCTTCCACTGCCGCGCCGCCCAGCGCAATCAGGTCACGCAGCTTGGACGCCGCGCCCGCCGTTTCAATCTTGAAATACGACACCTGTTCAATTTCACGCGCCATGTTCGCCAGCAGCGCCGCCGACAGCGGCGTGCCCGCCACCGGCGCGTCCTGGATCATGATGGGAATATCCACCGCGTCCGACACCTGCTGAAAGAAGGCTTGGACCTGCGCTTCGGGTACGCGGATGGTGGCGCCGTGATACGGCGGCATGATCATCAGCATGGCCGCGCCCTGGTCCTGCGCGCGCCGGCTGCGCGCGGCGCATACGCGGGTGCTGAAGTGCGTGGTGGTCACAATCACCGGCACGCGGCCCGCCACGTGTTCCAGGATGGTGCGCGTCAAGACGTCTCGTTCGTCGTCCGACAGCACGAACTGCTCGGAGAAGTTGGCCAGGATGCACAGCCCGTCCACGCCCGAGTCGATCATGAAGTCCACCGCGCGTTTCTGGCTGGGCAGATCCAGCTCGCCTGACTCGGTGAACGGCGTGGGCACGACCGGAAAAATGCCCCGGTAGCGCGGCGAGGGGGTTGTCGTCGTCATGGCGGGCCTATTCGATGATGTTGAAATCGTTCAGGTATTCGGTCTTCAAGGTCAGGCCCAGGCCCGGCTTGTTATCGTCCAGGTCGATAAAGCCTTCCTTGGCGACGGGCTCGCCGTCGAAGATGTAGTAGAACAGCTCGTTGCCCACTTCCACGTCGAACATCGGGAAGTACTCGCTCATGGGTGACGCCAGCGTGCTCATCGTCAGATGGTAGTTGTGCATCTGCCCCGCATGCGGAATGACCGGCACGCTATAGGCCTCGCACAGCGCGTTGATCTTGTGCGCCGCCGTGATGCCGCCCACGCGGTTGGTGTCGTACTGCACGACGGACACGGCCTTGCGGTCCAGCAGCTGTTTGAACCCGTACAAAGAAAACTCGTGCTCGCCGCCCGAAATCGGAATCGACGTCAGCTGATTCAATTCGGCATAGCCGTCGATATCGTCAGCGATGACCGGCTCTTCCAGCCAGCGCGGTTCGAATTTTTCCAGCTTGGGCAGGATGCGCTTGGCGTATTCCAGGTTCCAGCCCATATAGCATTCCAGCATCAGGTCGGTGTCGTAGCCGATGACTTCGCGCACCGCCTCCACGGACTTCAAGTTTTCAGACACGCCCTTTTGCAGATGCGCCGGCCCGTAGCCAAAGCGCATCTTGAACGCGGTGAAGCCTTGGTCCAGATAGGTCTGCGCCTCGTCCTGCATGGCCTTCAGATCCGTGCGGTAGAGCTTGGAGTAATAGACCGGAATCTTTTCCTTCGTGCGCCCGCCCAGCAGCTTGAAGACGGGCTTGTTCACGGACTTGCCCAGAATGTCCCAGATGGCCAGGTCCACGCCCGAAATCGCCGCCATCGTCACGCCTTTGCGGCCCCAGGCGTGGGTGGCGCGGTACATGCGCTGCCACAGGTATTCGTAGTCCCAGGGGTCCTGGCCCACCACCAGCGGCGCCAGGTATTGGTCGATGATGGCCTTGGCCACGCGCGGGGCCAGCGCCACATTGCCCAGGCCCACGATGCCGTCGTCGGTTTCCACTTCCACCACCGTCCAGCCGTGAAAGCGGAAGGTGCTCATGGTTTCCTGCTTGGAATACAGCAGGTCCATGGCGTTGGAGCAGAAATTGCCTTGCGGCGGCACGGTCTTGCCAGTCCATTCGAAGACGCGGGCGCGGACGGATTTGATCTTCATGGGGAATCCAACCTTATTGGGAAAGGGAACGATGCGACCGGCCCATACGGCAGGCGATCAGAAAGGCTTGCCAGGTGGCGTCCACATTCGCGCGGCCCTGGCCCGCGATGTCGTACGCCGTGCCGTGCGCGGGCGTGGTGATGGGAATGGGCAGGCCGCCCTGCACGGTCACGCCGCGCGAAAAGCCCAGCAGCTTGATGGCGATCTGCCCCTGGTCGTGATACATGGTGACAACCGCCTGAAACTCGCCGGCCTGCGCTTTCAGGAAGATGGTGTCGGCCGGGAACGGGCCTTGCACGGCCAAGCCTTCTTCATTCAGCTGGCGCACCGCGGGCGCGATGATGTCGACCTCTTCGCGGCCGCACGTGCCGCCGTCGCCGCCATGCGGGTTGAACGCCGCCACCGCCACGCGGGGCGCGTCGATGCCGTTGGCCTGCAATGACCGATAGATCAGCCTTGTCGCCGCCTTGATGCCGTCGATGCTGAGCGCGTCCGCCGCGTCCTTCAGCGGAATGTGCGACGACACGCGAGACGTCCACAGATCGCCCAAGGTATTGAATTCACAGAAATAGCCGGTGACGCCCAGGTACTGCGCAAAGTGGTGCAGCTCGTCGTCGTGCTTCAAGCCGCCCTGCTTCATGGCGTACTTGTTCAGCGGCGCAAAACAGATCGCGTCGACATGGCCATCGCGCGCGGCGTCCATGCAGGCGTTCAGCACGCGCAGCACCGATGCGCCGCCGGGCGCCTGCGCCTGGCCCACGGTCACCTGATCGGGCCGCACGGTGTCCATCGCCAGCCAGGCGGGCAGATGGGTGTCCGCGCGGTGGCGCACGGCGTCCAGGCTGTCCACGGCTTGGGTCGCGACGGTCACGCCCGCCACGCGCTGGCCTGCTTTCCAGAGCCAGGCATCGCCCACCAGCACAATGTTGGCGTGCTCGCAGGCGTCGGGGCGCGCCAGCAGGCGGGCGATCAGTTCGGCGCCGATGCCGGCGGGGTCGCCCAGGGTCAGGGCAATTACGGGGAGTTGCTGCGGCGTCATGCTGGTGTCATTCCACGGAAATGTTGTTCTTCTTGATGATGCCGGCGTAGCGCTGGTTCTCGGTCTTGTGGAACTGCGCAAACTGTTGCTGGCTCATCGGGGTGATGTCGGCGCCAATCGCCAGCAAGCGCGTCTGCGTTTCGGGCAGCGCCAGGATCTGGTTGACGTCGTCATGGATGCGTTTCTGAATGTCGGCAGGCGTGGCGCTGGGCATGTAGATGCCGTACCAGGCGCTCATTTCCACGCCGGGCACGCCGGCTTCGGCCATCGTCGGCACGTCGGGCAACTGCGCATTGCGGCGTGCGCTCAGCACGGCCAGCGCGCGCACCTTGCCGCTCTTGATGTGGGGGATGACCGACGACGCGGTCTCAAACGCGATCTGCACCTGTCCGCCCATCAGGTCGACCATGGCGGGGCCGCTGCCGCGATACGGGATGTGCGTCATCTGCACGCCGGTCGCGTCCTTGAACAGCTCGGCCGCGATGTGCTGCGTGCTGCCCGAGCCGCTGCTGGCGAAGTTGTATTCGCCCGGCTTGCTCTTTAACAGCGCGATCAATTCCTGCACGGTCTTGGCCGGCACCTGGTTGTTCACGACCAGGATGTTGGGCACCGCGCCCACGAACACCACCGGGGTCAGGTCGCGGTCGTTGTCGTAGCCCAGCTTCAGCAGATGCGGCGCGATGGCGTGCGCGGTCGACACGCCCATCACCATCGTGTGGTTGTCGGCAGACTTCGCGGCCAGATCCGCCGCCAGCGTGTTCGACGCGCCGGGCTTGTTCTCGACGACCACGGTCTGTTTGAGCATCGGCCCCAGCCGGTCGGCCACGGCGCGCGCCATGGCATCCGTGCCGCCGCCGGGGGCCGAGCCCACCAACAGACGCAAAGGTTTCGTGGGCCAGCCGGCAGCTGGGGTTTGGGCGGCGGCTGGGGCCGGCGCCATTGCCGACAGGCACAGGGCGCCCGCCGCCATCGCGGCCAATACGCGGATCTTCATGGTTGTCTCCTTGGGGTTTTCTTTGCCGCTGACGGGCATTTCTTATGGGTTCATCTTAGGGATTCGGTTCGTTTCCGTAAAATGAAACTTTTGCACCAATCGTTCACCACAGGCGATCAATCATGGAACGCACCCTGAACGTCCCCGCGCTGCTGTCACGCTTGCGCATGCGGCAGATCGTGCTGCTGCTGGCGATTGACGAACGCGGCACGCTGCGCGCGGCCGCCACCCAGCTGAACATGACCCAATCGGCCGCCAGCAAAATGCTGCACGAGCTTGAGCTGGCGCTGGGCCAGCCGCTGTTTGAACGCGTGGGCCGCGGGCTGGCGCTGACCCCTGCCGGCGATTGCGTCATGGGGTACTTCCGCGGCATGCGCGGCACGGTGTCATCGCTGGCGCGAGAACTGGACGAGCTGCGGCTGGGCAGCGCAGGCAAGCTGTTCATTGGCAGCATCATGGCGGCGTCGCCCGGCCATCTGACCGACGCGCTTTTGCGGTTAAAGCAAACCTATCCGCTGCTGGCCGTGGAAATTTCTACGGGCACCAGCGATCTGCTGATCGCGCAACTGAATGAGGGCAAGCTGGATGTAGTGATTGGGCGCATGCTGACCGCGTCCGACCGCAACTATGTGTTCCGCCCGATCGGCGACGAAGCGCTGTCCGTGATCGCGGCGGTGGATCACCCGCTGGCGCGACAAAAGCGCGTGAGCTTCGAAGCGATGCAGGACTACGCCTGGATACTGCAACCGCAGGGCAGCCCCATGCGGGACGTGATCGAACAGGAATTCCGGTCACACCGCATTGCGCTGCCCCCGGGGCTGATTGAATCCGCGTCCATCCTCACGACGACCAACCTGGCGATGAAGTCACAGATGCTGGGCGTGATTCCGGAATCGGTCGCCAGCCGATATGCGCGCCACGGCTTGCTGGCCATCCTGCCGTATCAGATCCAGCAGTCGCTGACCGCATTTGGCAGCATCGTTTCGCGCGACCGCCCGCCTACCGCAGCCGGACAGCATTTTGTCGACTTGCTGCATGAAGATAAGCGATGATAAATGCGCGTTCGGCGCAATTTTGCCTGCTTGGCGCAGTACAATCGCCGATTGCGCTTTTTGCGTTTTCTTCTTGAGGTCTATCCGTGAGTGCTCTGCCCGCCTGTCCGAAATGCCAATCCGAATTCACCTACGAAGATGGCAGCGCGTATGTCTGCCCGGAATGCGCGCATGAATGGTCGGCCCAAGACGCCGCGCCCGCCGACGACGATGCCCGCGTCTACCGCGACTCGGCCGGCAACGTGCTGCAAGACGGCGACACCGTCACCGTCATCAAGGACTTGAAGCTCAAGGGCTCGGGCGGCGTGGTGAAGATGGGCACGAAGGTCAAGAGCATCCGCCTGGTGGATAGCGACCACGACATCGACTGCAAGATCGACGGCTTCGGGCAAATGAGCCTGAAGTCGGAATTCGTCAAAAAGGTCTGACGCGCCGCCGCCCCGCTCGCCTTGCGCCACTTGCCCGGCATGAAAACCGGGCAAGCGCGGGCCACACCGCAATCACACGTCTTCGTCTTCTTCCTGTTTGGGCATCAAGTACGCCGTCAGCGTGCTGGACAGCCCCGCCATGACCCACAGCACAAAGAACGACACGGTGTAAAAGCCCACGCGCCCCGTCGGCACATGCCCGAAGATCGCCACATCCAAGGGGTCGATCAGCGCGAATATCAACGCGCTGCCCATCGCAGCCGCCAGGAACGACGGCCACAAAATCCACATCAATGAACGCAGGCCCATCTGTGCTCTCCCTGCTTTAAGGCTTGGCTTGCGCGGCGCGCGCGCCCTCGCTCGCCTTGGGTGCAACCTGTTCGATCACCAGGCCGCGCTTGACCACGCCCTCCTGAATCGGCTCGTGGGTGAAGTTGCTGTACGCGAAGTAGATCGTGATGAAGCAGCCGATCATGGCGGCGGCAGGACCCGCCATCAGAATCCAGGGCCAGGGCTCCTGATACCAGGGCTTGGGCTTGGGCTGGAGCGTCGTTGCGGTTTGGGCGAGGGGCATGAAAGTGTCCTTCAGGCTTAATCAGGTACGTAAAAACTGGCGGCTTCGTCGGTCTCGATGGACCGGTTTTCGCCGTCATGGCCGCGCGCGCGCAGCGTGATGGAATGCGCGCCGGGCGCAGCGCCTGCCGGCGCGCGAATCACCATCGGCACCAGCTTGTTGGCGGCGGCCTCCACTTCGACGGTGTCCGAACCCTGGCGGCCAGCCATCACCGCCAGCCCGGGCATGCCGTCGGCCGACAGGCGCAGCCGCATCGGGGTGTCCGACGTATTGATGATCTGCAAGCGGTAGACGTTTTCGATCTGCCCGCCCGCCACTTCGCGGCCCAGCGCGCCACGGTCGCGAATGACGTCAACCCGCAGCGGGTTGCGCATCGCCAGCGACGCCACGAACGCCACGGCCAGAATCAGGATCAGGGTGCCGTAGATCAGCACGCGCGGACGCAGCAGATGCGAGCGCGCGCTTTGGGTGCTAAGACCATCGAGCATCGCGCGTTCCGACGTGTAGCGGATCAGGCCAGGCTCGTACTGCATCTTGTCCATGACCTGTTCGCAGGCGTCAATACAGGCGCCGCAACCGATGCACATGTATTGCAGGCCCTCGCGGATATCGATGCCGGTGGGGCAGACTTGCACGCACAGGCTGCAATCCACGCAATCGCCCATGCCGGCGGCCTTGTGGTCCACCTTGCGCGAACGGCCGCCGCGCGGATCGCCCCGGCGCTTGTCATAGGTGACGACGAAGGTGTCCGGGTCCACCATCACGCTTTGGAAGCGCGCGTACGGGCACATGTATTTGCACACGGATTCGCGCATGAAGCCCGCGTTGCCCCACGTGGCAAAGCCGTAGAACAGCATCCAGAACCATTGCCACGGCCCCAGTTGCAGCGTGAAGAGTTCATGCCCCAGTTCACGGATGGGTGCGAAATAGCCGATGAAGGTGGAACCCGTCCACCATGCCAGCGCAATCCACAGCACATGCTTGGTGACTTTCAGGCGCGCCTTGCGCAGCGTCCACGGCGCTTCGTCCAGGCGGATGCGCGCAATGCGGTCGCCTTCAACCTTGCGTTCGATCCACATGAAGATTTCGGTGTAGACCGTTTGCGGACAGGCATAGCCGCAGAACAAGCGCCCTGCCACCGCGGTGAACAGGAACAGCGCCAGCGCGGATATCACCAGCAGCACCGCCAGGTACACCACGTCTTGCGGCCACAACACCAGGCCAAACAAATAGAACTTACGCGCGCCCAGGTCGAACAGCACGGCCTGCCGGCCGTTCCATTGCAGCCACGGCAAGCCGTAGAAAATCAGCTGCGTGATAAACACGAACGCGATGCGCCAGCGGGCGAAATTGCCACTGACGGATCGCGGATAGATCTTGCTGCGCACCCCGGCGAGCGTCTGCTCCAGGGTTTCGGCCCCGGGGCGCGGCGGACGCGTATGCGGGCGCCAGGGCGGCGGGTCGCCGCCAGGCGGCGTGCCGACGCTTGCGGTTGACCCATCTTCCATATGCTGCTCCGTCCTGTAAGTCCGATGATGTGGGAGGCGCGCAAAGCGTCCTCCCACTTATGCCCTGCTGACTGCTTTGCAGCCCTGCCAGCCGCGTTACTTGGCCACGGCCGCCGTGCTGGCCGCCGCCGTATCCACCACCGCCGCTTGCGCGCCGCCTTCTGGCTTGTTCGACAAGCCCCAGACCCAGGCCGTCAGCACCTTGATCTGCTCGGGGTTCAGCACGTGTTCCTGCGCCGGCATGCGGTTATCGCGGCCATCCAGAATGGTCTTGACGATCGATGCTTCGGAACTGCCGTACAGCCAGACGTCGTCGGTCAGGTTGGGCGCGCCCACGGCCTGGTTGCCCTTGCCATCCACACCGTGACAGGCCACGCAGAAGTTGCCGAATTCGCGCTTGCCGCGGAATACGCGCACCGGGTCCGCCGTCAAGCCGGACAACGACCGCACGTACTGCGCGATGTCGCCGGCCATCTTGGCGTCGATGGCGGCCTTCCAGGGCGGCATCACGCCATGGCGGCCCTTCTTGATGGTCTCCATGATGATTTCCGGCGTGCCGCCGTGCAGCCAGTCGCCATCCGTCAGGTTCGGAAAGCTGGGGCCGCCCTTGGCGTCAGAGCCGTGGCATTGCGCGCAGTTGTTCAGGAACAGGCGTTGGCCGATTTCACGGGCGCCCGGGTCCTGCGCAATCTGCGGCACCGTCATGGTTTCAAAGCGCGCGTAGATCGGGCGCACGGCCTCGGCCATCTTGGCCTGATGCTGCGCCACTTCTTCGGTGCTGCTGTAGCCGAGCTGGCCCTTGTACGAACCCAGGCCCGGCATGAAGAACAGGTAGCCCAGCGCGAACAGGCACGCCAGCAGGTACATCCACGTCCACCAGGTGGGGACGGGGTTGTTGAGCTCGGTCAGGTCGCCGTCCCAGACGTGGCCGGTGTCTTCGACTTGGCCGCTGGCGGGCTTGGCGCCCAGCCAGCGGCGCTGCGTGTACAGCAGCCACAGGCACCAGACCACGCCGCCCACGGCGACGACCGAGATGAAATACCCCCAGAAGCCATTAACGAAATCGCTCATGACCGATTCGCTCCATCTTGTTGTGCCTGGCCGAACTCATCGGGCAGGGCGAACGGCAACATGGCCGATTCGCGGTTGGCGCTCTGGCGGCCGCGTGAGCAGGCCCACCAGACAATGCCGAAAAAGGTCGCCATCGAAATAGCGGTAACGATTGCGCTCAAGTAACCCAGCATGATCAGCCTCCCGTGGCCGCTTGCGCGGCAGGTTGCACGGCGGACTCCGCCTGCTTGGCTTGCGCGGCCTTTTTGGCTTCCTCTGCCTTTTTGGCTTCCGCGGCCAGCTTGGCCTTGCGCACCCCCACTCCCAAGCTTTGCAGGTACTCGACCAGCGCGTCCTCTTCCGTCTTGCCTTCAATGGCCTTGGGCGCGTCGGCGATCTGCTGATCCGTGTAAGGCACGCCCAGCATCCGCAGCGCACGCATGCGCTCGGCCACGTTCTCGCCAGTGATCACCGTCTTTTGCAGCCACGGATAGGCAGGCATGTTCGACTCGGGCACCAGCTTGCGCGGGTCGCGCAAGTGGATGCGGTGCCAGTCGTCGGAGTAACGCTCGCCCACGCGCGCCAGATCGGGGCCGGTACGCTTCGACCCCCACAGGAACGGATGGTCGAAGACCGATTCCGCCGCCGTCGAGTACGGCCCGTAGCGCTGCACTTCGGCGGCCAGCACGCGCACCTGCTGCGAGTGACAGCCGACGCAGCCTTCGCGGATGTACACGTCGCGGCCCATCAGCCGCAGCGGGCTGTAGGGTTCAACGCCCGCCACCGGCTGGGTCGTGCTGTGCTGGAAGAACAGCGGAACGATCTGGACCAGGCCCGCGAAGGACACCACCAGGATGCTCGCGATGATCATCCAGCCAATGTTCTTCTCAAGCGTCTGGTGAGAAAAGAAGCCAGTTTTCTTGTTGGCCATGATGTCCTCTCGTCAAACAGTGGCCGGCACGGCGGGCGCGTCAACGACGGCGACCGGCGGGCGAGCGGCATGGGGATCGTCCAGCGGAATGGCGGGGTTGACCGGCTGCGCACCGCGCACCGTCTTCCACACGTTCCAGGCCATGACGAACACCCCCGACAGGAACAACGTGCCACCGAGCAAGCGGATCAGGTAGTACGGAACGCGCGTCTTCAGTTCTTCGACGAAGCTGTAGACCAGGGTGCCGTCGGGTGCGGTGTCGCGCCACATCAGGCCCTGCTGCACGCCGGCGATCCACATGGCGGCGATGTACAGCACCACGCCGATGGTGGCGATCCAGAAGTGCAGTTCGATGGCGCGCACGCTGTACATCTTTTCGCGGCCATACAGGCGCGGGATCAGGTAGTAGAGCGAGCCAAACGAGATCATCGCCACCCAGCCCAGCGCGCCGGAGTGCACGTGGCCGATGGTCCAGTCCGTGTAGTGCGACAGCGCGTTGACGGTGCGGATCGACATCATCGACCCTTCAAACGTGGACATGCCGTAGAACGACAGGGCCGTGACCATGAACTTCAGGATCGGGTCGGTGCGCAGCTTGTACCAGGCGCCTTGCAGCGTCATGATGCCGTTGATCATCCCGCCCCACGAAGGAGCCAGCAGAATCAGCGAAAACGTCATGCCCAGCGATTGCGTCCAGTCAGGCAGCGACGTGTACAGCAGGTGGTGCGGGCCCGCCCACATGTACGTGAAGGCCAGCGCCCAGAAGTGAACGATGGACAGGCGGTACGAATAGATCGGGCGGCCTGCCTGCTTGGGCACGAAGTAATACATCATGCCCAGGAAGCTCGTCGTCAGGAAAAAGCCCACGGCGTTATGGCCATACCACCACTGCACCATGGCGTCTTGCACGCCCGCGTAAGCCGAGTACGACTTCCACATCGACACCGGCATTTCGATGTTGTTGAAGATGTGGAGAATGGCGATGGTGAGGATGTACGAGCCGAAGAACCAGTTGGCCACGTAGATGTGTTTGGACCGGCGCTTGATGATCGTGCCGAAGAACACGATGGCGTAGGCCACCCAGACCAGCGTGATCAGGATGTCGATGGGCCATTCGAGTTCGGCGTATTCCTTGCTGCTGGTGAACCCCATCGGCAAGGTGATCGCGGCGGCGACGATGACGACCTGCCAGCCCCAGAACGTGAAGGCGGCAAGCTTGTCGCAGAACAGCCGCGCCTGACAGGTGCGTTGCACAACGTAGTACGACGTCGTGAACAGCGCGCTGCCGCCGAACGCGAAGATGACCGCGTTGGTGTGCAGCGGACGCAGGCGGCCGTAGCTGAGCCATGCGGTGTCGAAATTCAACTGAGGCCAAATCAGCTGCGCGGCGATAAAAACGCCCACAGCCATGCCGACAATGCCCCACACCACCGTCATGAGCGCGAACTGCCTCACGATCTTGTAGTTGAAGGTATCGGCCTTGCTTGCGATTGCGGCGCAATCGTTCATCACCCTTCCCCTAAAGTAACAAATAGCTCCAGGCTTGAATGATGGGACTAGTCACAGGAGTCGGCGTTGATATGGATCAAGCGCCAGAGGGCTGGTGCGGGAACGCTGCGCCTGCGCAACGCACCATCAACTGCGGCTGGCCGGGCCGCTGTCGTCGTCGCGCAAGATGGCGGTGCCGGCGTTGTCGGTATCGTCGTACTGGCCGTTGAAAACGGCCCACCAGAGCGACACGCCTATCGCCAGCACAAACAGCAACGACAAGGGCAACAGCAGGTAGAGGATGGTCATGGCGCGGCTTCCAGCGCAGCCGGCGAAGCGATGGCGCCCGACCAGTCGCGGCGGCACAAGCGCCACGAGTTATAGGCCACGGCCAATGACGACACCAGCATCGTGATGGCGGCCAGCCACGGCTGCACCCAGCCCATCAGCGCAAGCGGCGTCATGAGCAGGTGCCAGATCAGCGAGCCATACAGGTTCTGCCGCGCCTTGTGGCGCGCCTGTTGCAAGAGTTCGTTCAGCGCGGCGTCCGGCATTGTGGGATGCGCGGCCAGCGCAGAGTGCGCGGACGCCATGGCGGTAGGCACCGCCATCGACATCGCGCACGGACAGCTCATGACCAGCAACGCCACCATCACCGGAATGCTGTGCGCGGGATCGATATACGCCCAGCCCGCGGCGGCGGCCAAGGCCAGCGCCACCTGAATCATGACGAAGCGTGAAGCCAGCCGGTCGGCGCGCGCGCCAAGGTCCAGCCGTTGCGCCTCGACGCGTTGATGGCGCTGCCCGCCCGCCGCACCGCCAAACGATTGGCGGGCGCACAGTTCCAGGTAGCGGGCCGTCAGCAAAAAGGCCACGAACATCGTGACCGAATCAAAATAGACTTCGCCGCGCCCCGTCCAGGTGGCATGAACGCTGGGGATGAACGCGGCGACGATGCCAAGCGCTACCGGCACGTCCATGCCGGCGCGCCCATGACGCAGGTTGTCGCCGGCGTGGCGCCAGATGGGCCACGCTGAATACAGCACCACGGGGATGGTCAGCGCGAAGCTGGCCCAGTTCATCAGCACGATGGCCCAGTCCAGCGTTTCCAACGCATCGGCGGGCATGCTGTCGTGACGCAGGTAGCCGGGCCACGCGAACATCATCACCTGCATCATCGCCAGCCAGGCCAGCGACAGGCGCACCAGGGCATGGCGGCGCTGCTGGCGGTCGGTATCTGACAGGCAGGCCGGGACGGCGAAGATCGATTTTGCTCGCATGCGCCGATGGTAACGAGCGCCCCCGCCTGCCGCCTTGATCTGGATCAAGCCGCTTTTTATGGCTTGCCCGTGAACGGGATCAGGGGCGTTGCTGGCGCAGCACGCTCACCACCGCGCGGATCAGCGTAGCCAGTTCGTCTTCGGGGATCGTCAGCGCAGGCGTCAGGTACACGACGTTGCCGAAGGGGCGCACCCACACCCCGGCGTCGACCAGCCGCCGCTTCAAGGCTTCGCGGTCAGTGATGCCATCCAGCTCCACCACACCGATCGCGCCCAGCACGCGCACATCGCGCACCCAGGGCAGGTCGCGGCACGGTTCCAGGCCCGTCGCCAACGCGCGCGACAGCGCCTGCGCCTGCGCCAGCCGGGGTTCGGACTCGAACAGATCCAGCGAGGCATTGGCCGCCGCGCAGGCCAGCGCATTGCCCATGAATGTGGGGCCGTGCATCAGCGCGTGCGCCGGGTTGTCGGACCAGAACGCGTCGAACACCCGGTTGCTGGCGACGGTGGCGGCCAGCGGCAGCGTGCCGCCCGTCAGCGCCTTGGACAACGTGATGATGTCGGGCTTGATGCCGGCCTGCTCAAACGCGAACATCGAGCCCGTGCGCCCGAAGCCGGTGAAGATTTCGTCGAAGATCAGCAGCAGGCCGTGGCGGTCGGCCAGGCGGCGCAAGCGGCGCAGCACTTCCGGGTCATGCAGCAACATGCCGCCCGCGCCCTGCACCAGCGGTTCGACGAGAATGCCCGCCAGTTGCGGCCCCCGCGTTTCCAGGAACTGGTCCAGCGCCGCCAGGGTGGCGTCATCACGCGGCAGGTCCACGATGTCGTGCTCGGCCAGCATGCCCCGGTACAGGCTGTGCATGCCGTCGTCGGGATCGCACACGGCCATGGTGCCGAACGTGTCACCGTGATAGCCGCCTCGAAACGCCAGGAATCGGCTGCGGCCGCGCTCGCCCTGGTTCAGCCAGAACTGCACCGCCATCTTCATGGCGACTTCCACCGCCACGGACCCCGAGTCGGTATAGAAGACGCGGTCCAGCCCCGGCCCCAGCAAACCGGCCAGCCGGCGCGCCAGCGTCAGCGCGGGCTCGTGGGTCAGGCCGCCGAACATCACATGCGGCATGGCGTCCAACTGCGCGCGCACGGCCTGAGCAATGTGCGGGTGGTTGTAACCGTGACAGGCCGTCCACCAGGACGCCACGCCATCGATCAGGCTGCGCCCATCGGCCAGTTCCAGCCGGCTGCCGTGGCTGCGCACGACGGGCAGCGGCGGCGTCACCGTTTTCATTTGGGCATAGGGGAGCCAGATGTGGGGCTGGCCCTGGGCCACCCAGTCGGGCGTGTGCATGTTTGAGCTCCGAAAAAGCAGGCGCCGCCGCAGGCGTTCCCGGCGCCTGGGACGCCGGAAAGCGCCGGGCGCGCCTCCACTACAATGGCCCGCATTCTACGGCTTGGCGCGGGCATTGCCCTTGCCCGGCCGCTGCCGGAACGATTGATGTCTAAGCTGGATTCCCTGTTTTCCTCTGCGTTGGCCGACGCCGACACCCGCCGCGTACGCCGCCG
>Ga0256885_1000264_pt1 | contig 16989 bp, 14 predicted proteins | sample MC6MC0493MT_FD_186344 | JGI IMG/M metagenome (GOLD analysis project Ga0256885, IMG submission 186344) | Metatranscriptome of enriched soil aggregate microbial communities from Iowa State University, Ames, United States - MC6-MC0493-MT... | ecosystem: Environmental > Terrestrial > Soil >...
AGTAGCCCACGATCTTCTCCAGCTGCTGCGTGGCCAGCAGGCCCAGCGCGCCGAACAGCAGCGTAGCCAGACCCGCTGCGAACATCCAGTCCAGGCTGAAGGCCGCGGGCGCTCCCGAAGGCAACAGCAGCGAGCCGATGCGCAAGAGCGCATAGATGCCGACCTTGGTCATGATGGAGAACATGGCCGCAATGGGCGCGCCGGCCGAACCGTAGCCCTTGACCAGCCAGAAGTTCAGCGGCCACGCGCCCGCCTTCACCAGGAAGGCGACGCCCAAAATCGCGGCGCCGGCTTCGAACAGCATGCGGTCGGGGCCCGCCAGATTGCCCGCGCGCAGGGCCAGGTCGGCCATGTTCAAGGTGCCGGTGACACCGTAGATGAGCGCGATGCTGATCAGCAGCAGGAACGACGCCGCGAGGTTCACGGCGATGTATTGCAAGCCGGCGCTGACGCGCGCAACCCCCGAGCCATGCAGTAACAGGCCATAGGAGGCGGCCAGCAGCACTTCAAAGAACACGAACAGGTTGAAGAGATCGCCCGTCAGGAAGGCGCCATTCAAGCCCATCAGCAGGAACTGGAACAGGGAATGGAAGTGGACGCCCGCGCGGTCCCAGCGGGCCAGTGCGTAGGTGAGCGTCGCCAGGCCCAGCACGGCGGTCAGGGTCAGCATGACGGCGGCCAGGCGGTCGACGACCAGCACGATGCCGAAGGGAGCCGGCCAGTCGCCCACCAGGTAGACCCCTACCCCGGTTGGCCAGACATCCGGCACGCCGCCGCCCGCCACCACCAGCAAGGCGATGGCGGCCGCCAGTTGCGCCAGGGTCGCAACCATTGAAATGGCGCCCCGCGTGTAGCGGCTGGTATCGGCCAGCAACAGCATCACCGCGCCCGCAACGAGCGGCGTGATGATCGGCAGAATGGGAAGGTGTTGAAGCCAGAAACTCAAGATTGGGACTCCCGTCCATCAACGTGGTCGGTACCCGTAAGGCCGCGAGAGGCCAGCAGAACAACCAGGAACAACGCGGTGGTGGCGAAGCCGATCACAATTGCCGTCAGCACCAAGGCTTGCGGCAAAGGGTCGGCGTACCAGGAAGGGTCATGCGCCGTGGCGGGGTCCAGCACCGGCGGGCGGCCCGAGGTAAGCCGGCCCATACCGAAAATGAACAGGTTCACCGCGTAGGAAACCAGCGACAGTCCCATGATGAATTGGAAGGTACGCGGGCGCAGCAGCAGCCAGACGCCTGAACCCGCCAACACGCCAATCGCAATGGCATAAATCAATTCCATCAGGCTTCCCCTGTTTGTGCGGCGGCCGCTTGCATTTCGGCGGCGGCCTTGCGTTGTGCGCGCAGCGATTGGTGAGCCAGCGCCACCAGCACCAGCACGGTGGAGCCAACGACCAGCATGTACACACCCAGGTCGAACAGCAGCACGCTGGACAAATGAATATGGCCGATCACCGGCAGCGCCACATCCCAGGCCAGCGCGGCCAGGAACGGCTTGTACGCCAGCCACGCCGTGACTGCGGCGGCGCCTGCCGCCAGCAGGCCCAGGCCAATCCAGTTCTGCGGGTTGAGACGGCTGCGCGATTCCACCCAGTACACGCCGCCCACCATGTACTGCAGGATGACGGAGGTGGCGAAGATCAGGCCGCCGACAAAACCGCCGCCCGGCTGGTTATGGCCACGCAGCAGGAAGTAGACCGAAATCAGCGCCGAGGTAGGCAGCAACAGGCGCACCAGCACCGTCGGCACCATCATCGAACCCGTCGGCACGACCGACTTGATATCGGGTGCGGCCGGCACGCCGCCATCCTGTTCCTTCTGCTGGCGCGGCAGGTCGGCGCTTTCGGCGGCCGGACGGAAGCGGCGCAGCAGCGCGTAGACCGTCAGCGCCACGATGCCCAGCACCGTGATTTCGCCAAAGGTATCGAAGCCGCGGAAGTCCACCAGAATCACGTTCACCACGTTGGTGCCGCCGCCGTCAGGCAGCGCGCGGTCCACAAAGTAGGACGAAATGGTCTCGCCCTGCGGGCGCACCAGCACGGCGTAGGCCAACGCCGCCATGCCCGTGCCGGCGGCCGTGGCCATGAGCAGGTCGCGCAGGCGGCGGCCGCGGGCGCGCAAGGTGGCCTTCAGGGTTTCTTCGTCGTCCTGTTCAATACGGCGGGGCAGCCAGCGCAGGCCCAGCAGCAACAGCACCACGGTGACGACTTCCACCGACAACTGGGTCAACGCCAGGTCAGGCGCCGAGAACCAGACGAAGGTCAGGCAGGTGATCAGCCCCGCGCCACCGGCCAGGGCCAGCGACGCCAGACGGTGGTATTTGGCCTGATAGGCGGCGCCCAGCGCGCAGGCCGCGCCCACCAGCCACATCAACGCAAACGCCGGGTCGATGGCCGACATGCGTTCGGTGCCGTCCAGCCAGCCGCCCCCGCGCAGCGGCAGCCAGGCCACGAACAAGGCCCCCAGCACAATCAGCAGCATCTGCACTTGCAGGCGCGGGGATGACACCCAACGCAGCAGCCAGGCAGCGGCCACGCTGGAGCCGTCCAGCAAGGCCTCAAACGTGCGCCGGCCATCCAGGCGATAGATGAACGGCACGCGGCCGGGGTTGGCGCGCTGATGCGCCCGCAACGCCAGATAGAGCAGCACGCCCGCGGCGGTTGCGACCATGCTCATTACCAGCGGCAGATTCACGCCGTGCCAGACGGCCAGGCTGTATTCGGGCATGTTCTCGCCCAGGATGCTGCGCGCGGCGGTCGCCAGGAACGGGCCAACCGTCAGGCCCGGCAGCACGCCCACCAGCAAGCACATGAACACCAGCAATGCGCTGGGGAACAGCATCCAGCGCGGCGGCTCGTGCGGGGCGCGCGGCAGATCGGTGGCCGGCGGGCCGAAGAAAACTTGCAGGATGAAGCGCAGCGAATAGGCCACGCTGAACGCGCCGGCGATGGTCGCCATCAGCGGCAGGCCGATTTCGGTAAAGCGGTCGCCGCTGACAAAGGTGGTTTCGGCGAAGAACATTTCCTTGGACAGGAAGCCATTCAACAGCGGCACCCCTGCCATGGACGCCGCCGCCACCATCGCCAAGGTAGCGGTGATGGGCATGGCTTTATAGAGGCCGGACAAACGGCTCAGGTCGCGCGTGCCGGTTTCGTGGTCCACCACGCCCGCCGCCATGAACAGCGACGCCTTGAAGGTGGCGTGGTTGATCATGTGGAAAATGGCGGCCACCAGCGCAAGCTCGCTGTTCAAACCCAATAGCAGCGTGATCAGGCCCAGATGGCTGATCGTGGAATACGCCAGCACGCCCTTCATGTCCTGCTGGAAGATTGCGGCGTACGCGCCCAGCACCAGGGTGATCAGCCCGGCGCCCCCAATGATCCAGAACCATTGATCCGTGCCTGCCAACACCGGCCAGAACCGCGCCAGCAGGAACACACCGGCCTTCACCATGGTGGCCGAGTGCAGGTAGGCCGACACGGGCGTGGGCGCCGCCATGGCGTTGGGCAGCCAGAAATGGAACGGGAATTGCGCGCTTTTGGTCAGCGCGCCCAGCGCCACCAGCACCAGCACGGCGGGATACCAGGGGTCGGCGCGGACGAGATCGCCCGAGGCCAGCACGCGATCCATGTCGTAGCTGCCCACGATATGGCCCAGGATCAGCACGCCCGCCAGCAGGCAGAGCCCGCCCGCCCCCGTCACCGTCAACGCCATGCGCGCGCCGCGGCGGGCGTCCAGGCGATGGTGCCAGTAGGCGATCAACATGAACGACGCCAGGCTGGTCATTTCCCAGAACAACACCAGCTGAATCAGGTTGCCGGACAGCACCACGCCCAGCATGGCGGCCATGAAGGCCTGGAAGAAAGAGAAGAAGCGCGGCACCGGGTCTTCCGGCGACATGTAGTAGCGCGCATACAGCACCACCAGCGCGCCCATGCCGGAGACGATCAGCGCAAACAGCCACGCGTAACCATCCATGCGCAGGGTGAATTGCAGGCCCAGGGCGGGCGCCCAGGGCATGTCCGCCCGGATGACGCCGCCGTTGGCGACTTCGGGGTACAGACTGGCAATCAGAACCACACAGGCCAGCGCGATGAGGCCGGCCAGCCACGCCTCGGCATTGCGAGCGTTGGATGGCAGCAGCGCGGCGCACAGGCTGCCGGCAAACGGCAGAGCGAGGATCAGGATCAGCGACATGGCGTTCCGAGAATGTCCGGGCCCCCTCCCGCCAGCACGTGGCAGCGAAAGACGAAACAGACCGGGGATTAACAACAAAGACGGAACCCTGGCCCGGTGCGTCGCTGCACTACACGTTGCCCCGCGGGGACATCAACCAACGCCCATTGAACGGCGCAGACAGAAACAAACGCAATAGCTTTCTTGCAAGACCGGCCAAGAATCTCATCCGAAAAATATCAGATTCTTGTAAGTTATGCAGAGATTTATGCGTGAACCCAGCTAATGACAGCACGATGACTGCGCAATGATTGCGCAATGACAGCTAATCAACATTTGTTCATCTTATTGTCAGGCTTGGCTTTTTCGCCGAACTGCCGTCATTTTCAGACAACGTCACGGCGCTCAAAAAATATTTTCGGCAGGCAGGGTGAATCCTGAGTTGACCCTAGGGGGATTCCTGTGTGGAATTGCGTCCACGAAGTGTATGCAACTCCCGTATCCGGCTACGCACGCTTCACCGACGCCGGCCCAAGAAGCCGGCCGGCTCGGAACAACAATATGGAGAAGACTCTTGACCGTGCTGTCTCATGCCAAGGCCGTTCTGGCCGCCGCCATTGCAGGCGTCTGCTTTAGCTCGGCGGCTCTTGCCGCTGACCCCTACCCCAACAAACCCATCCGCCTGATCGTCCCGTTTGCGGCCGGCGGCACCACCGATATCGTGGCCCGCATCGTGGCCGAAGGCCTGGGCCGTGAGCTCGGCCAGGCCGTCGTCGTGGAAAACCGCGGCGGCGGCGGCGGCTCGATCGGCGCTGACGCGCTGGCCCGTTCCGCGCCGGACGGCTACACGCTGGGTGTCGCCACCGTCAGCACCATGGCCACCAACCCGGCCACCAACCCCAAGAACCCGTACAACCCGATCAAGGACTTCACGCCGATCACCAACCTGGTGAACGTGCCGAACGTGCTGACGGTGAACCCGGCCGTGCCGGCCAAGAACCTGGCTGAGTTCATCAAGCTGCTGCAAGACAACCCGGGCAAGTACAGCTACGCCTCGTCGGGCGCGGGCGGCATCGGCCACCTGGACGGCGAATTGTTCAAGTCGCTGACGAAGACCGACATGGTGCACGTGCCTTACCGCGGTTCGGGCCCGGCGCTGAACGACGTGATCGCCGGCCAGGTGAACGCCCAGTTCGATAATTTGCCGTCATCCATGCCCCACATCCAGGCCGGCAAGCTGCGCGCTCTGGCTGTCGCCGCCCCCAAGCGCCTGCCCACCCTGCCGGACGTGCCCACCTTCAAGGAAGGCGGGCTGCCTGAAATGGACAACATGGCCTGGTACGGGCTGGTGGCCCCTGCCGGCACCCCGAAGGCTGTGGTGGACCGCATCCATGACGCCGCCATCAAAGCGCTGAAAGACCCGAAGATCGTCCAACGTCTGGCTGACGGCGGATCGCTGGTGGACGGCAATACGCCCGCCGAGTACGCCGCCCAGATTCAGCGTGAACTGGAACTGCGCCAGCGCATCGCCAAGGAACGCAACATCGTTTCGACGAACTGATCGTCACCCGGGGGCAAGCCGTTCTCTCTTATTGGGGACGGCTTGCCCACTTGACTAGCGATGCCTGGGTGTTAGCATCTGCCCCCGTGCGATCCGATTTTTCTCCCATCCCTCCCGCTGCTTGCGTCCTCTGCGCCCTGCGCTCGACTCTGTTGAGCTCGCAGGAAGTCGCCGCGCGTTCCGCTTACGCGCGCTCCAAGCCCGGCTAATCCGCCGGCGTCTTCGCTCCCCCCTCTTTCATTCCGGCCTGCCGCCGGCGGCCTGAGCACATCGCTACGGGTTGCCGCCACACATCGGCCGGCGGTTGTCCTGCCGCGTGGCCGGACGCCCGCGCCTGAATCTTTGCTGCCTGCCGCGCGCCGGCGGCCCGGCCACGCACCGATCTTCGTCTAAGCGCCATGCAACTCACCAAGAAATTCGTCAAAGCCAAGAACCCCTGCGCGGGAGGCTACAAATGGTTCATCCGCGACCACAACGGACAGGGGGACTACCAAGCCGTGCTTGACGCCTTGGTCGCCGACGGCCGCGTCAGCGACGCCTGCTGGCTGCTGGACCAGTTCGGCCCCACCGATGCGGTGCTTAAACTGGATGCCGTAGACGCGAACGCCATCGTGTTCGCCGGCACGCTGGAAGTGCGCATGGGCATCAACGTGGACTCGGTCGTGCGCGCCGGCCGCAGCATCATCACGGGCGGCGGCATCCGCGCGGGCGAAACCATCATGGCGGGCGAAAACATCACTGCCGCCGCCAATATCGCCAGCGGCGGCAACCTGCGCGCAGGCGGCGACATCATGGCCGACTGGGGTATCGACGTCGCAACGCGTCTGGATTGCAGCGGCAACGTGCGCGCAAAGTGGGACATCTGCGCGGGCCAGGACTTGGCGGTGACCGGCCACCTGCATGCCGGCCAAGACGTGCAGACCCAAGGCGCCATCAAATGCGGCCAGGGCATCAAGACGGGCGGCGACGTGCGCGCCGACAAGGAAATCAATGCGGGCAGCGGTATCCAGGCAGGCGGCGCGATCGAATGCGGCGAACACCTGGCATCAGGCTGGGGCATCATCGCCGGCGGCGACATCCGCGCCCAGGGGTCGATACGCGCCGGTGAAGGCGTGCAAGCCGACGGCCTGATCCAGGCAGGCGACGGCCACGGCGTGTACGCCGGCCTGAGCGTCCGGCTGGACGCCTGGTCCGTATGCGCGCTGGTGATCGCCCAGGCCCGCCCTGCCCAATTGGTCAGCGGACATTGGGCAGGGGCAGGCGCGCACGACCCGGCAAGCGAGCCGCACGCGCAGGCGGCGCAAGACAACAACAATGCCGAGGCCAGCGCTAACCGCCCCGCCCGGCCGATGCACGCGACTCCCGCGCTGGCGTGATCGCCGCTGCCGGGTGGCGCAGCACCAGCATCAGCCCCAACAGGATCGCGCCCATCCCCGCCAGGCTCAGCGCCGACAGCCGGTTGCCCAGAATCAGGTAATCCAGCGCGGCGGTGCCGGCGGGCACCAGATAGAACAGGCTGGTGACGTTGACGAGGTTACCGGCCTGGATCATCCGGTAGAACAGCAGCGTCGCGCCCACCGAAATCACCAGCCCCATCCAGATCAGCGGCAGCACCAGCCCCACGCTCCATTCCGCGTGCAGGGGCTGGAACGGCGCGAACAGCAAGCACAGCGCCAAGCTGACCACGTATTGCAAGGGCAGCACGTCCATCGGCGCCTGCTTGACGCGTTTTTGCAGCATGGCGCCCGCGGTCATGCTGAGCAAGGCCGCCAGCGCGAACGCCATGCCGGCCACCGAAAAGCGCGCCATGCCGATGCTTTGGAACACCACCATCACCAGCCCGGACAGCGCCAGCAACAAGCCCGCCAGACGCGCGGGTGAGTAGCGGCGTTCCATCACCGCCAAGGTCAGGATGGGTTGCGCGCCCAGCAATGTGGCCAGCACACCCGGCGTAATGCCGTGGTCCAAGGCCAGCAGATAGCAGATGGAGTAGCTGCCGATCAGCAGCAGGCCCGTCGCCGCGACCGTCCAGCGCGTGCCGGGCGCGGGCAGCCAACGTTTGCGCCACAGGCAGATCAGCGCCAGCGCGGCCAACGCCAGAATGAAGCGCAACAACAAGAAGCCAAAGGCAGAGGCGTGCGACAGCCCCCATTTCGCGAAGATTGCGCCGCCGCTCCACAGCAGCACGAACAAGGCCGTGGAGCCATAGGCGCTCCACGAAGATCGATTCAAAGACATGAGATTTCACCTGTCAGGGTAAGCACAGGCTCCAGCCCCGGCCTGGCGCGTGCCGGGCGGGTCGCGCACAGATCCGCGGCGCAGGCGAACGCCGAAGGCGTCAACGCATCATGCGGATGACCGTGCGAACGATTCGAAGGGCTGGAGTCGGGAAGACGAACCGGCGTTTAGCCGGATACGACCGCCGAGGGCGGATACGCGCCGACGACGACGCCGGAAGGCGGAGAGTCAATCGGCGGCGAGACCGGCGGTGACAACACCACCGAGAGGACAGGTGAAAAGACGACTGACGACAAGCCCCGCGCGCACGCAAAACCGCCGTCTGCGTGGGCAGCGGCGGTCGAGGCAAACAGGTTCGTGGCGGCGGGCATTTGCGTAGCGTAGCGACGCGCCTGAGACTCGTCAAGCCTCGCCGCCACGGTTGCCGTCACCCGCCGATGCGCCGCTGCTCCACACCCATGTCCCGCCACGCATCGCCATGGCAGGTGAACATCAAAATCTGATGGCGGGTGGCGGCGTCGAACAACGCGCGCTTCATGAAGTCGCGCCGCGCGTCGTCCGTATGCACCAGCGCGTCGTCCAGCAGCAGCAAGGTGGGCCGCCCCGCTTCTTGCAACAGGTCGGCATAGGCGAAACGCGCAAGAATGCCCAGTTGCTCGCGCGTGCCGAAGCTCAGCGCATCGAGCAGATCTTCGCCGTCCCCGCGACGCAGGGCCGTGGGCAGCAAGGCATCGTCCAGGCGCAGCGCGGCGTCGGGAAACAGCAAGGCCAGATAGTGATTCAAGCGGCGGGCCAGCGGCGCTTGCAGCCGTTGTGTTGCCGCCGCGCGCTTATCGGTCAGCAGCTTCAGCAACAAGTCCAGCGCCGCCGCACGGCGCGACAGCTCATCGCGCCGGCGCGTCAGGCGCTCGCAGTCGGCTGCGGCCTCGGACAAGCGTTCGCCCAAGCCTTGTGCGCCCGCCTGATCCAGCTTTCCTTGCAGTTGCAGGATCTCGCCGTGGCGCTTGTGCTGCGCCTCGCGTTCGATGCCGGCTGACTTTTCGTAGCGCTGAACGTCCTGCTCGACCAGTTCCGGCCGGTGTTCGGCCAGCGCGGTTTGCGCCTCGCGCACACGGCGCTCCAATGCATCGTGGCCGCTGCGTACCTCTGCCAGCCGGCCTGCGCGCGCCTGACGTTGCGCCGCGCGTTCAGCGGATTGCATGTCGGCACCGCGTGCCGCCGCCTGCCCTTCCAGCAATTGCGCGCGCGCCATATCCGCATCAAGCGCGCGCTGCGCAGCCGCCAGCGACGCTTCGGCCTGCGTGGCCACGGCCTCCGCTTCACGCAAGGCCTGCGTGGCGGCGGGCAAATCGTCGTTCCCGCCTTCGACGGCCGCAGGCAGTTTCGCCAAGCGCTCTTGCAGTGGCACCCGGCGAGCCAGGGCGTCGTCGCGCTGGCCACGCAACACGTCCATGCCCTTGGGCGCATGGATGGCCAGCGTATTGCGCATGCCGGCCAGTTCGCGTTGCAACGCCGTGTAGCGGGCGTGGCGCTGTTCGGCATCGGCCAGCGTCGCCACGCCCAAGCGTTCCAGCAACGTGGACCATGCCTGTTGCAGATCGTCCCGTTCACGCTTAAGCGCTGGCAAGTCCTGGCCGCCCGGCTCGATGCGAAAGCGCCCCACGCCGGGCAGATCCAGCTCGGCAACCGACGTCAGCAATACCTGGTCGGCGCCCGTCAACGGCTTGCCGTCCAGCGTGGCCTGCTGCCCGGCGTTCAGTTCATACGACAAGCGCGTGGCGATGGCCTGCTGGCGCACTTGCAGATTGGCCAGCGCGCGTTCGGACTGGCGCAAGGCGTCGATATCGGCGTCGGCAATCTCGATGCGCAGCGCTTCGGTCTTCAGCAGCGAGCCTTGTTCGATCAGCGCAGTGGCGGCTTTCAGCGCATCGTCCAGGCGTTCGATTTCGGCGTTCAGCTGCGCGAGCTGGCGCTCGACGTCACGGCGGTCCGCCACCGCTTGTACGGCCGCCACCCGCAAGCGCGCCGCGTCGACGGCGGCGGCGTGCGTCTGGCGCTGCTGCTGCGCGCGCGCCAAGGGTTCCTGCGCGGCATCCACGCGCGCCCTCGCGGCTTGCGCTTCCTTCACCAGCGCCTGGTATTCGGATTCGTCCTGCTGATCGCGGCGCACCTGGTCCTGCAACAACGCCAAGGTCTGGGCGGCTTGCGTCTGTTCGCGGCGCAGGCCTTCGAAGGCCTCGCGCTCTTTGGCAAGCGCCGCCAGGCGGGCGCGTGCATCAGCCGCCTTGGCCTCGAATTCCTTCCAGGGCTCGGTGGCTTGCGCGCGCTCGTGGTCGCGGCGCAGCTCGGCCAGACGGTCCACATCGGCATTCAACTGCGCCATGGCGGCGGCGCAGTCGTCGCGCTCGGCGGTGGCGCGGGCCAAGGCGTCCTCGGCGTCTTTGTAGATGCCCTTGGGGCGGCCGTTGCGGGCGTCCAGCAACGCGGCACGCTCGGCCGATACGCGTTCATACAGGCGGTCGCCATCAGACGACGTCAGTTCGCCCGACAGCTGCGTCAGCGCATCGCGCAGATGCGAACCGGCATAGCCCGCCGCCTCTTGCAGATTCTGGCCGTCACCTTGCTGTATCCAGAGCAGGCCGGGAATGCCAGCCAGGTCGGGCTTGCTCTGGCCGCGTCCGGGCAGCTCGAAGCCCAGCAACGCCGCCAGCGCATTTTCGGCCTCTTCCCCATCCAGCCGCTGCGCGCCGCCGTCGATCAACAGCTCGCAGCGCGCGCGCGACAGGAATTGCTTCTTCAACACATAGTCGTGGCCCGCATGCGCGAACGACAGCTCAACGCTGGGCCGCGCGCCGGACTCGCCACGCGGCGCCAAGTCCGCGACCTTGCTGGTGCTGTAGCGTTCCAGGAACGCGGCGCGAATGGCGGTGGCGACGGTGCTCTTGCCGGCCTCGTTGGCGCCCACGAACAGGTTCAGCCCGTCTTGCAATCCGTCCAGTACCAGGGGCTGACGAAACTTGCGGAATTCTTCCAATGCAATGCGCGAGAGCTTCATTTGGCGGCTCCCGAGGCGCTATCGCGCTGAAACCGCAGCAGCAGCCGCAAGGCCTCGCTGGCGACGGCAGCCTGCTCGCCCTCGCCTTGCATCGCTTGCAACTGCGCCGCCACGTCGGCCACATACCCACTGGCGCCCAGCTCGGCCAGATCCGCCAGATCGGGTTCCAGGCGCAGGCCAGACAGGTCGGGCAACAAGGCGCGCGCCTGCGCCGCCGCCAAGTCCACGGCGCGCTGCAAGGTGTCCAGCGTTTCCATATTGGCGTGGCCTTGCACGTCCAACCGCAACACGTCTTCGGCTCGCGTCTGCGCCAGCCGTTCCGCCAACGCGTGCGCGTCGCTGGGCAGGCTGATGGTTTCGTCCCACGCCGACCAGCGGTACTTGCCGGTAGCGACCCGTTCGACAACCGGCGCCGCGCCCGGCGCATCGATGCGCACGTCCAGCACATAGCCGGGCTCGTTGCCGCGAAAGCGGTCTTGCTCGGGCGTGCCGGCATACCAGGTGTGCGCGTCGATGGACAGGCAGCCGTGCCAATCGCCCAGCGCCAGATAGTCCAGCCGGGCGCGCGTGGCGCGGTCAGGGGCGATGGGGTTGGTGGCGTCGATGGTGTCGGGCAGCCGGCCAGACACGCTGCCGTGGGCCAGGCCCACGCGCACGCGCCCCGCAGGGGTGTCCAGGGTGTCGAACGCCTGGGTGACGTCGTCGTAGGTGTGGCGTTGCGTCAGCGGCGCCGCCAGCACGGCCAGATTGATGGCGGGCAGGTCGACGACGCAGATGCGCAATGGCACATGCACGTTGGCGGGAATGCAGCCCAGCTGCATCGCGCGGCTCCAGACGCTGTCGGCCAAGGCGGCATCGTGGTTGCCCGCAATCATCACCCAGGGTCCGGCGTAGCCGGCCATGGCGGCGAACAGCCGGCGGATCGTGCGATCAGACACGCCCTGCGTGTCAAATACGTCACCGGCGACGAGCACGGCGTCCACGCCGCGCTCGGTAGCTAGCTGGGCGATGCGGCCGACGACGTCAAAGCGCGCCTCGGCCAGCATGGCGGCATCATCGGTTTCGAACTGGCCGTATTGACGGCCGATCTGCCAATCGGCGGTATGCAGAAAATGGGTCATCCGCCGATTTTGGCACAAGCAAACTCAAGCGCCCTTGCCGCCCAGCACCAGCGATGGCTCGGCGGCCGCGCCGCGGTCATACCGCGACAGGCTCAGTCCGTCGGTACGGATCGCGGGGCGCTGGCCCATGACCTGATCGGCCACCAGCTTGCCCGAGCCGCACGCCATGGTCCAACCCAGCGTGCCGTGGCCGGTGTTCAGGTACAGATTGCTGTAGCGGGTGGGGCCAACGACCGGCGTGCTGTCCGGCGTCATCGGGCGCAGGCCCGTCCAGAACTCGGCTTGCGCGACGTGGCCGCTGTCGGGGAACAGGTCGTTGACGACCAGCTCCAGCGTCTTGCGGCGCGCGTCTTTCAAACGCAGGTCAAAGCCCGACAACTCGGCCATGCCGCCCACGCGGATGCGCTCGTCGAAACGGGTGACGGCAATTTTGTAGGTCTCGTCCAGGATGGTGGAGACGGGTGCGGCGCTTTCGTCCTTCAGCGGGATGGTCAGGGAATAGCCCTTGACCGGGTACACCGGCAGGTCCAGGCCCAGCGGTTCCAGGAAGCCGCGCGTGTAGCTGCCAAAGGCGGCCACGTAGCGGTCGGCGGTCAGGACTTCATTGCCGACGCGCACGCCGGTAATCTGGCCGCCTGCCGTGTTCAGGCCCGACACGGTCTGGTTGTAGCGGAACTCCACGCCCATCGCCGCCGCCATCTCGGCCAGCCGGGTGGTGAACAGGCGGCAGTCGCCCGTTTCGTCATTGGGCAGGCGCAGGCCGCCGGCCAGCTTGTGGATCGAACGCGCCAGCGCGGGTTCGGCCGTTACCAGACGGTTGCGGTCCAGCAGCTCGTACGGCACGCCCACGTCTTCCAGCACGGCGATGTCTCGGCGGGCGGCTTCCATTTGCGCGTCGGTGCGGAACAGCTGCAACGTGCCGCGCGTACGCTCTTCATAGTGAATGCCGGTGGACGTGCGCAGTTCGCGCAGGCAATCGCGGCTGTATTCGGCCAGACGCAGCATGCGTTCTTTATTGACCGAATAGCGGTCGGCCGAGCAGTTGGCCAGCATCGCCGCCATCCATTTCAGCTGATACAGGCTGCCGTCCAGGCGGATCGCCAGGGGCGCATGCTTTTGAAACAGCCACTTGATCGCCTTCAGCGGAATGCCGGGCGCCGCCCAGGGCGTGGAATAGCCCGGCGAGACCTGGCCAGCGTTGGCGTAGCTGGTTTCCTGGGCGGCGGCGGGCTGGCGGTCCAGAACCGTCACCTTGGCGCCTTGGCGGGCCAGGTAATACGCGGTCGTGGTGCCGATAACGCCGCTACCTAGGACGATCACATGCATGATTCTTTCCGTATTTGGATTTGCTCAGTAATTTCGGTAGTCTATGACCCTCGTCGCAGTGAAAAGCACTGATTATTTTGCTTTGCCAGTGCTTTTTCTCGGGCGGCCCCATTTTTCCGATCGCCAAAAGTGAAATGCGCGACCTCGATAGAATCGACCTGAAAATCCTGGATATCCTGCAGCGCGAAGGCCGCATTTCCGTAACGGAATTGGCCGAGCGCGTAAGTCTGTCCGCCACGCCCTGCTCCGACCGCGTCAAACGGATGGAGCGCGAAGGCGTCATCACGGGTTACCATGCGCGCGTCAATCCGGCCGCGTTGGGCAAGAACCTGCTGGTCTTTCTGGAAATCAAGCTGTCGGCCAAATCGGGCGATGTGTTCGACAAGGTCAAGAAAGAGCTGCTGTATGTGCCGGAAGTCATGGAATGCCACCTGGTGTCGGGTGATTTCGACTACCTGGTCAAGGCCCGCCTGACGGAAATGAACGAATACCGCCGCCTTCTTGGCGAAATCCTCAAACGACTGCCAGCGTCCGCGGAATCCCGCAGCTACGTCGTGATGGAGGAAATCAAGGAAACGCTGTACCTGCCCGTGGACCGCTAGGTCCGACCCCACATTCTTTAGTCCCGGTCTTTAGCCCCCCTTATGACTCGTCTCTACAAATACTTCTTCCGCGGCCTGATCACGGTGCTGCCGCTGGCGCTGACCATCTACCTGCTGTACATCTTCCTGGCCTGGACCGAGGCCGTGGCGCTGACGTTCCTGCGCCCCTTCATCGGCGGGTTCTACGTGCCGGGCATGGGGCTGGCGCTGGGCATCCTGGGCATTCTGGCCATTGGCTACCTGGTGTCCAAGCAGCGCGTGCAGCGCTTTTTGACCGTCGTGGAAATGCCCTTCACCAACTTGCCGGTGGTCAAGAGCATCTATTCGTCGCTAAAGAGTTTTGCCGATTACTTTTCGCCGAGTTCGAAGAACACGGCGCAGCAGGTCGTGGTGCTGCGCGTGCCGGGCCAGCAGCTGGAGCTGGTCGGCCTGGTCACCCGCCGCAGCATGGAAGGCCTGCCCGAAGGCTTCACGCAAGGCGACCGCGTGGCGGTTTACCTGCCGATGGGCTACATGATTGGCGGCTACACCGTCTTCGTGCCGCAAGACTGGGTGCAACCGATTCAGATGTCGGTGGAAGAAGCGATGCGTTCATCGCTTATCGCCTGGATGGCGCGCGCTGAAAGCAACCATCGCCCGGCTGCGCCCGCGGCGCCCGACACGCCGGCCTCGGTCCCTCCGGACTCGGCTCCTTCCGCCTCGGCCCCTTCTGATTTGCCGCCCACGCCCCCCCGCAGCGGCGGCCCGGTCTGACCGGATTTTTCATTCGTTTACGCGCAACCCATGCCTCTTATTGAATTCACGCTTGCCGAAGGCAGCCCCTACATTGAAATCAACCAGCTCTTGAAAGCCACCGGCGTTTGCGACAGCGGCGGCGCGGGCAAGATGATGGTGGCCGACGGCCTGGTCAGCGTTGGCGGCGTCGTCGAAACGCGCAAGACCGCCAAGATCCGCGGTGGCCAGATCGTCACCTGCGGCGATGTGCGCATCGTGGTGCGCGCGGCCGACACGCCGCCCGCCGACGCCTGACCCTTCTTCCTTTCCGCTTTCCGACACCGCCACACCGCGAGCCCCCATGAAACTCAAGATGTCCCAGAACTCCATCTTCGCCGTCCTGCTGCGTTCGCCGTGGTGGATGAGCGCGGGCGTGGCCGTCGTGCTGTGCGTGGGCGGGTTTGCCGCCCTGCCCCTGGAGTTCGCGGCGATGGGCGTGTTCGCGGCGGTGCCGTTCGCGGTCATCTCCATCATGGCGGCGTACAAGCAATTGCGTGCGCCGTCCGGCACGCGCGTGCAGGCCGTGGCCGAGGCCGCCGCCGCGATGTCGTGGACGGAATTCGCGGCCACGGTCGAAGCGGGCTTCAAGCGCGACGGCTGTGAGGTCGAACGCCTGCAATCGGCCGGCGCGGACTTCGCCTTGAGCAAGGACGGCCATGTGGCCATCGTCAGCGCCAAGCGCTGGAAGGCCGCCCGCGTGGGCGTGGAGCCGCTGCGCGAATTGCAAGCGGTACGCGAAAAGCGCGGCGCGCGTGAAGCGATCTACATCGCGCTGGGCGATGTGTCGGACAACGCATGGCGCTACGCCAAATCCCAAGGCGTGTCGTTGATGACGGCGCCGGAACTGACCAAGCTGCTGCGCGACTTGAAGGTCTGACGCCAAACGGCGGGACTCCCCCGCCGCAGGCCTTACACCACCATCACCGAACTGGCGGCAATCACGCGCCACTGATTCTGCTCGGCATCCGGCGCCCACGTCCGCATGAAACGGAACGTGCCGTTGGCCGGCACGCCGTTGTAGCTGCCGGTGATGCGGGCCTGCACGGACACCACCGCGCACGCCTCACGCACGGCGATATTCCATTCGGACAAGTCCAGGCCGTGGATCTTCAACAAGCCCGAACGATGCGCATCCAGATCGTCTTCGCGCGTGAACGTCCAGCCCATGTGATTCGTGAATATCAGCTCCGGGTCCAACAGGCGCGAAAGCGCCGCGATGTCGGACGCCAGCATCGCCTGCCGCAGCTCCTCTTCCGCGGCCTGAATCCGCGCCGTAATTGTTTGGGTCATCATGCCTGCCTGATATCGGTGTGTCGGGGGGATCGGTCTGTCGGGGCGTCGATCCCTCGCCGGCATTCTATTCCGACACCAAGCGTCGTGCCTTGTTGCCAATGACTTGCACGGAGCAAGCGCGATTACGATTAAATGCGCATCCCGCTGCGTCACCGCAGTGCCTGATTATTCATTGAGACCCCGCATGACCTACCGCATTCTTGCCGACCTGGTGCTTGTCTTGCATGGCCTGTTCGTTGCCTTCGTGGTGTTCGGCGGCCTGCTTGCGCTATGGAAGCCGCGCGCCGCGTACTGGCATCTGCCCGCGCTGGCCTGGGGCGCCATGGTCATCGGCATGGGCTGGATCTGCCCGCTGACGCCGTTGGAAGTGTCGCTGCGGCAGCAAGCCGGGCAAGAAGGCTATGCGGGCGGATTCATCGAGCATTATTTGCTGGGCATCATCTATCCGGAAGGCATCACGCGCACGTCACAGATCGTGCTGGCCGCCCTGCTGATTGCGGGCAACCTGATCGTCTACACGCTGTGGGCGCGCCGCCGCCGCCGTGACCGCGCCGGCACGCGTCTGGACGCGGCCACGAAATGAGCGGGCGCAAGTAAGGCGGCACATCGTCCACCGCGCCCGCTGCTTTATCATGTCAGGCACCCGGCGCCCCGCCGCACCCACGATCTCCCCCCGCATGAGCTCCCACCCCGACACCCCCCAGATGATCCGCGCGTTTGACGCTGATGGCCGCGAAATTCTCGTCACCCGCGAACAATGGCGCGACAACGTGCTGTTGGGCGCCATTCAGCAGAACTGGAACGATGCCGATCAACTGGCCGGCCTGATCATCCAGTC
>Ga0256885_1000265_pt1 | contig 16982 bp, 18 predicted proteins | sample MC6MC0493MT_FD_186344 | JGI IMG/M metagenome (GOLD analysis project Ga0256885, IMG submission 186344) | Metatranscriptome of enriched soil aggregate microbial communities from Iowa State University, Ames, United States - MC6-MC0493-MT... | ecosystem: Environmental > Terrestrial > Soil >...
AAGGAAAACCTGGAGAAGGGCGCCGGCTTGATCGAGGCGACGATGCATGCCGTGCGCGACCGTCTGCGCCCGATCATCATGACCTCGCTGGCCTTCGGCCTGGGCGTGCTGCCGCTGGCGATCGCCTCCGGTGCCGGTTCGGGCGCACAGCAGGCCATCGGTACCGGCGTGCTGGGCGGCATGCTGGTCGGCACGCTGCTGGGTGTGTTCTTCATCCCGCTGTTCTTCGTGGTGGTGCAGCGCGTGTTCAATCGCAAGAAGTACGGCAAGAATGCTGGAGGTTCCGATGCGTAAGCCCATGATGGCCAGCGTGGCGCTGGCCGTGAGCCTGGTGCTGTCCGGCTGCTCGACACTGGAGCCGCGCAGCACTGAAGTCGCTCCGGCGATTCCCTCGCAGTGGCCGGCAGCGGTGACTGCCTGGGCGCCGGCCACGCCGACGGCTGAGGTGGCCGACATCGGCTGGCGCGATTTCTTCGTCGATCCGCGCCTGCAGGCGGTGATCAACCAGTCGCTGGAGAACAACCGCGACCTGCGCGTGGCCGTGCTCAATGTCGAGCGTGCCCGGGCGCAGTACCGCATCCAGCGCGCCGACCGCGTGCCGGCGGTCGGGGTGCAGGGGCAGATGACCCGCAGTGGTGGCGATGCACCGGTGACCGAGCAGTTCAGTGCCAACCTCGGCGTGGTCGAGTTCGAGCTGGATCTGTTCGGGCGCGTGCGCAACCTCAGCCAGGCGGCGCTGCAGCAGTACTTCGCCGAGGCGGCCAACCGCCGCAGCGCACAGCTGTCGCTGGTGGCCGAGGTGGCCAATGCGTGGCTGACCCTGGGCGCGGACAGCGAGCAGCTGCGGATCGCGCAGGCGACGCTGGCCACCTATGAGGACTCGCTGCGGCTGACCGAAGCACGCCGGGAACTCGGTGGCGCCTCGGCGTTGGAACTGAGCCAGACCCGCACCCTGGTGGAAACCGCGCGCACCGATGTGGCGCGCTTTGCCGGGCAGGTCGCGCAGGACCGCAATGCGCTGGTGCTGCTGGCCGGTGGGCCGGTCGATGCCACGCTGCTGCCGCAGGCCGAGGTGACCGAGGTCGCCAGCGTGCGGCCGCTGCCGGCCGGGATGCCGGGCGATGTGCTGCTGCGGCGGCCGGACGTCATGGCCGCCGAGCACGTGCTGCTCTCGGCCAATGCCAACATCGGTGCCGCGCGCGCGGCGTTCTTCCCGTCGATCAGCCTGACCGGCAGCATCGGATCGGCCTCGTCGGAGCTGTCGGGCCTGTTCGACAGCGGCACGCGCGTGTGGAGCTTCATTCCCAAGCTCAACCTGCCGATCTTCCAGGGCGGCAAGCTGCGCGCGAACCTGGGCATGGCCACGGCTGACCGCGATATCGCGCTGGCACAGTACGAGAGGGCGATCCAGTCCGGTTTCCGCGAGGCGGCCGATGCGCTGGCGCTCAACGAAAGCCTGGATGCGCAGTTGTCTTCGCAGCAGGCGCTGGTGGCCGCGGCGGAGCAGGCGCAGCGGCTGTCGCAGGCGCGCTACGACGCCGGGCTGGACAGCTTCCTGACCCTGCTGGATGCACGGCGTACTGCGTATACCGCACGGCAGTCGCTGGTCAGCACGCAGCTGGCGCAGCAGTCCAACCAGGTGGCGTTGTACAAGGTGCTCGGCGGCGGTTGGCACGAGCGCGGGTGAGTCAAGGCGGGTGCGGCCAGCCGGTCGCACCCGTGCCGGTCATGGGTCGTCGGCGCGACCATCGCCATGGCAGCGCCGCGCGCGATCCAGCGCGTTGCCGGCTTCGCGCGCCATGCGTTCGTACTCGCGGCGGATTTCTTCCAGGCGCTCTTCGTCCAGCTCTTCCAGATCGAGCAGTTCGTTGTTGGCGTCTTTGCTCGCGCGGATCAGCTCATCGAGCTTGATCTGGATCGCGGCGGTGTCCGCGTTCTGGCTGTGCTGGATCAGGAACACCATCAGAAAGGTGATGATGGTGGTACCGGTGTTGATCACCAGTTGCCAAGTGTCGTTGAACCTGAAGATCGGCCCGCTCAGGGCCCAGACCACCACGATGGTAACCGCCGCCAGGAAGGTCCACGGCGTTCCCGCCGCATAGGACGCCTTCTTGGCGACAAGGTTGAAGAGACTGCGCAGTTTCATGAGGCACGACAGGCGATGGCCGGGGGTGCCTGCATCATTGGTGGGGCGCCGTGCAGGCGCTGTGCAGCCGGCGCGGGTCAGACGCGGGCATGCAGCCGCGGGCGCGAGGACAGGTCCTGGCGGCCGGCATGGTAGACGTGTTCCCAGCACTGGTCGACGAACTGGCGGGCCTGTTCTTCGGACAGGCGCGGCATGATCTGCAGCGCGTAGTGGGTCTGGAACATTTCATCGCGCTGCTCATCGCTGGCACGCGGTTGCGTGATCAGCGAATCGCAGGCGAATTTGATCCACGGCACGTAATGGCCGAATGAGCCCGTCCCGAGGTTGCCGTCGGCATGACGCTGGCGCCAGTAGCTGACTTCGGCGTCGACATCGATGACGGCAGGGATGGAGATCTGGGCGGAGGACATGGTCACTTCAATATGGGAAGAAGGGAATCTGGATGATGGCGTAGGGCGCGGTGCATGTGATGTCATGGCGATGTGGAGCCGGTGTGGCGGCTTTCGCTGCGGTGATCGCCCAGCAGATGCGCGTGGTGGACCACGCCCAGGCGTTCGGCCAGGGTCGCCAGCCGGTTGCAGACCGCGACGCGGTGATGCGGATGGGACCGCGTCAACTCATCCTGGATCGCCTGGTAGGCATCCCAGAAAGGCGCGGCGTTGTGGTGGCGTGCGTAGTGCACCTGCAGTCTTTCCCACGCGTCCATCAACGCAGGTTCGACGGAGGAGGTGCGGCGGGTTTGGGCATGCATGACGTCTCCTCGACGATGGTGCCCCCTGTGCAACCACCTTAAGACGTTCATGCAGCGCGGTTGTTAGTGCCGCGTGTTCGCGCTGTCCCACTGCAGTGGACGTCGCGTGACGGCACTGCAGGCAGACACCCACGGGACAGGGCCTTGCGCGCCGCCCCGCTCACTGAAGCATTCAGAACGTGGCAGTGCCCGCGCGCTGCGTATGAGCATCGCGCGGGCAGCTTCACCGCCGATCCGCGCGGAATCGGCTGTGCTTACTCGCCGATGTCTTCGTTCCAGACCTCGGGATGGGCGCTGATGAAGCCACCGAGCAGGTCGATGCAGGCTTGGCTCTGCATGTCGATCACCTTGACCCCGTTCTCGCGCAGCCACTCGATGCCGCCCTGGAAGGTGACCGACTCGCCGACCACCACGGTGCCGATGTTGAACTGGCGCACCAGCCCGCTGCAGTACCAGCACGGGGCCAGGGTGGTCACCATGATGGTGTCCTGGTAACGGCGCTGGCGGCCGGCCTTGCGGAAGGCGTCGGTTTCGCCGTGCACGGACGGGTCGCCTTCCTGCACGCGGCGGTTGTGGCCGCAGCCGAGCAGGCGGCCGTCGTTGTGGTACAGCGCGGCGCCGATCGGGATGCCGCCTTCGGCCAGGCCCTGGCGGGCTTCGGCGATGGCGGTTTCGAGCAGGGCGGCGTAGTCGGGGGTGGTGATCATGCGCAATCCAGGGACGTGAAGGCCTTCATGATAGTGGGCGGCCTGCCGCAACGGCGCCGGCGGTGCGATAATCGTCCCCATGAGCGAATCCCCCTACAAGACTGGCACCACCCATTTCGGCTTCCGCGATGTCGCTGCGAAGGACAAGCAGAAGCTGGTGGGCGAAGTGTTCACCTCGGTCGCGCGCAGCTACGACCTGATGAACGATCTGATGAGCCTGGGCATCCACCGGGCGTGGAAGCGCTACTACGTCGCCACCGCGCAGGTGAAGCCGGGCGACCGCGTGCTCGATCTGGCCGGCGGCACCGGCGATATCGCCGCGCTGATCAAGGAGCGGGTGGGGGACGAGGGTGAAGTGGTGCTGGGCGACATCAACGCCGGCATGCTCTCCGTCGGCCGTGACCGGCTGACCAACCGCGGCCTGGTCGCGGGCCTGAACTACGTGCAGTGCAACGCCGAGGCGCTGCCGTTCCCCGATGCGAGCTTCGATCTGGTCACCATCGCCTTCGGCCTGCGCAACGTGACCGACAAGGAAGCCGGCCTGCGCGAGATGCACCGCGTGCTCAAGGTGGGCGGCCAGGCGCGCGTGCTGGAGTTCTCCGAAGTCACCGCCGACTGGTTCAAGCCGATCTACGATTTCCACTCCTTCAAGATCCTGCCCAAGCTGGGCCAGCTGTTCGCGCGTGACGGCGACAGCTACCAGTACCTGGCCGAGAGCATCCGCAAGCATCCGCCGCAGGAACAGCTCAAGACCATGATGGCCGAGGCCGGTTTCGAGCGTTGCCATTACAAGAACCTGACCGGTGGCATCGTTTCGATTCACTCCGGCTACAAACTTTGAGACAGCGGTCCGGTTCCCGCTGAGGGGGCTCGGCCACACTGCAGGCAGGCTGTCGAAGAGGGCCTGCCATGCGCCTGTACCGCGGGCTTGCCCGTGTGTTTCCCCGCTCGTTCACCGCCAAGCTGATGGCGGTGGTGTTTCTTGGCCTGCACGTCCCGCTGCTGGTCCTGCTGCTGTGGATGGCGGCCACCGGCCACTATGAGCGCGGGATGATGTGGACCGTGGTCGGGGTGGTGCTGCTGGCCACGCTGGTCGGCACGGCGATGGCGATGATGGCGCTGTACCGCCTGATGGCACCGCTGCGCCAGGCCGCCGATGCGCTGGAGGCCTACTACGATGAGCAACGCCTGCCGCATCTGCCGGATCTGGGCCACGATGAAATCGGCCGGCTGCTGCGCAGCATCAACCGCAATCTGCATGGCGTGGATGCCGGCCTGCGCGACCTGCGCCGCAGCGTGCTGCTCGATCCGCTCACCCAGGCCTTGAACCGCCGTGGCTGCGAGCAGGCGCTGGCCGATTCCGCGGCCTGGGCGAGCGAAACGGACCGGCCGCTGACCCTGTTCGTGGTCGATCTGGACAACCTCAAGCCGATCAACGACGCCCACGGCCATCTGGCCGGCGACCAGGTGCTGGTGCGGCTGGTGGACACCGCGCGGCAGTGGCTGCGCGGCCCGGACTGGATCGGCCGCTGGGGCGGTGACGAGTTCCTGCTGGCCGTGCACGCTGACGGCAACGAGGCGGGGGAGCGGGTGACCCGCTGGCTGGCGCAGCTGGCCGCGCCTGCGCGCGCCGGCGACCCGCCGGTGCGGGCCAGTGCCGGTGCGGCGGGCTATCGTCCCGGTGATGACCTGCGCGAGGCCTACCGGCGCGCCGATGCGGCGATGTACCGGGCCAAGTACGCCGGGGGCGGCCGCCTGCTGCGCGCGGAGGACTGAATGCGCGAACCGCCACGCGCGGCCTGCGCGAGCGCTCGGGACAGGGGGTAAACTGGTCGTTTCACCCTGATCGGTCCCGAGTTCATGCGATCTCCGTTCCTGTTGATTCCCCTGGCCGTCGCCCTGGCGTCCGGCTGCTCCAAAGAACCGGCGGCTCCGACCGTCGATCCCACTGCCACCGCCCCGGCGAGCACTGCCATGAAAGCCGACAGCCGCAGCCACGATGAAAGTTCCTACGCCGAGCCGGACAAGGTCGTCGTCAAGGACATCGCGCTGGACCTGAAGCTGGATTTCGACAGCAAGCAGATCGGCGGCACCGCGACCTACACGCTGGAGTGGAAGGACAAGGCCGCCAAGCAGCTGGTGCTGGACACCCGCGAGCTGAGCGTGGAGAAGGTCGAGGCGATCGCCGCCGACGGCAAGGCCGCGCCGCTGCCCTTCGTGCTGGCGCCGGCCGACAAGGTGTTCGGCAGCAAGCTGAGCATCGAGACGCCGGACCAGCCGGCCAAGGTCGTGATCACGTATCACACCGCACCGACCGCCTCGGGCCTGCAGTGGCTGGAGCCGTCGATGACCGAGGGCAAGAAGCTGCCCTTCATGTTCAGCCAGTCGCAGGCGATCCACGCCCGTTCCTGGGTGCCGCTGCAGGACACCCCGAGCGTGCGCTTCACCTACAGCGCGCACGTGGTCTCCCCCGGACGTGATGGTGCTGATGAGCGCCGACAACGATCCCAAGGCCGCGCGTGATGGTGATTACACCTTCAAGATGCCGCAGCCGATCCCGTCCTACCTGCTGGCCATCGCCGCCGGCGACCTGGTGTTCGAGCCGATCTCCGGCCGCTCCGGCGTGTGGGCCGAACCGACCATGGTCGGCAAGGCCGCCAAGGAGTTCGAAGACACCGAGAAGATGATCGGCGCCGCCGAGAAGCTCTACGGCGAGTACCGCTGGGGCCGCTACGACATGCTGGTGCTGCCGCCGTCGTTCCCGTTCGGTGGCATGGAAAACCCGCGCCTGACCTTCGCCACGCCGACCGTGATCGTCGGCGACAAGTCGCTGGTATCGCTGGTCGCCCATGAACTGGCACACAGCTGGTCGGGCAACCTGGTGACCAACGCCAGCTGGAAGGACATCTGGCTCAACGAAGGGTTCACCACCTACGTGCAGGGCCGCATCACCGAGGCGCTGTATGGCCAGGAGATGGCCGAGATGGAGCGCGAGATCGACCAGAACGACCTGCTCGCCGAAGTGAAAGACATGAGCCCGGCCGACCAGGCCCTGGCGCTGCCGCCGCTGAGCGAGCGTGATCCGGACGAGGCATTGAGCCAGGTCGCCTACGTCAAGGGCGCATGGTTCCTGCAGTTCCTGGAACAGCGCTTCGGCCGCGAGACCTTCGATCCGTTCCTGCGTGGCTGGTTCGATGATCACGCCTTCCAGAGCGCGAACACCGATCAGTTCATCGAGTACCTGAAGAAGAATCTGCTGTCCAAGAAGCCCGGCGCCGTCACCGATGCCGAGCTGAAGGCGTGGCTGGACGAGCCGGGCATCCCGTCGTTCGCGACCAAGGCCCGTTCGCGCAACTTCTCCATCGTCGATACCGCCCGCATCGCCTGGCAGGGCAGCAACACGCTGCCCAACGCACAGATCACCGGCGAGTGGGGTACCCAGGAATGGGTGCACTTCATCGACGGCCTGGGCAAGACCCTGCCGGTCGAGAAGCTGGCCGCTCTGGACAAGGCGTACCACTTCACCGGCACCGCCAACGGTGAAATCGCGATGCGCTGGTACCCGCTGACGATCCGCAGTGGCTACAGCGAAGCCAACGAAGCCGCCGGTGCCTTCATCGAACGCGTCGGTCGCCGCAAGCTGATCATGCCGATCTACGCCGAGCTGGTGAAGACGCCCGAAGGCCTGGCCTTCGCCAAGGCGGCCTTTGCCAAGGCCAAGCCGGGCTACCACCCGATCACCACCGGCTCGGTCCAGGACATGCTGGACAAGGCCGAGGCGGGCGCGGCCAAGCCGTAATCGCCAGAGGTATCGGTTGAACGAAAAACGGCGGGGAAACCCGCCGTTTTTCATGCCTGGGCGGCAGCGCTTACAGCGCGCGCACCGCCAGGAACATGTCCACGCAGTCGTGCATCACCTGCTGCTGCTGCGCCGGTGTGAGCGAGGGCTGGCCGAAGGTGATCTGCGGCCAGAACGCAAAGGCCTTGAGCATCGCCTGCAACTGATGCGCGGCCTCCGCCGGCGGCATCTCCGTGCGCAGCCGGCCATCGGCCTGGGCCGCGCGGATCCAGCCGGTCAGGCCCTCTTCCTTCTCGGCCAGCTTGTCCATCATCGCGCGCGCACGCTCGGGGGCATGGACCAGTTCGGCCATCGCGACCCGCGAGAGATCGATGAAGCCGGGATCGTCCAGCAGGCGCATCTTCCGCGCGGCGAACACCAGCAACTGTTCGCGCAGCGGCTGCGCGGGATCGTATGGCACGACATCCAGCGCCTGGCTGGCCTCGAACAGCTGCCACAGGATCGCGGCGAACAACTCGTCCTTGCTGGCGAAGTGGTTGTAGACGGTGCGCTTGGACACTTCGGCGGTGGCCGCGATGCGATCCATGCTGGTGCCGGCAAAGCCGAATTCGCGGAACTCGGCCACGGCCGCGCCGAGGATGGCCGCGCGTTTGCGGTCGGTCAGGCGGGTGGGGCGCTGGGAAGTACTCATGGGCCCATTTTACACCGTTCAGTTTACTTTTCGGAAAAGGCAAGTAAACTCCCCGGTGTACTTTCCAGGGCAAGCCCCACATGAAACGTCGCCTGCCTAGTGTCCTCCTCCTTCTGACGGTGTTGATCGCCATGTCCATTGGCCTGTTGACCTGCGGTGCCCGCCCGGCGGCCGCCTATGACCAGTCGCCCCAGTTCGGCGACGGCCGCTTCCACAATCCCACCGGCAAGACCGACCTCGGCTTCTTCCGCACGGTCGGGGTGATGTGGCGCTTCCTGTTCAACAAGCCGGCCGATGCCAGCCCGCTGGCGCCGATCCCGGTGCAGGCGCTGACCCGCCAGGCCCTGCTCGATGCGCCGGACGACAGCCTGTGGCGGTTGGGGCATTCGACGATGTTGATGAAGCTGGACGGCCACTTCTGGCTGACCGACCCGGTATTTTCCGAGCGTGCCTCGCCGATGTCGTTCATGGGCCCCAAGCGCTTCCATGCGCCGCCGCTCACCATCGACGAACTGCCGCCGATCACCGGCGTGATCATCTCGCATGACCACTACGATCACCTCGATCACGACGCGATCCGGGCGCTGGCCCCCAAGGTGCAGCACTTCGTCACCGCGCTGGGCGTGGGCGATCGCCTGATCGCCTGGGGCGTACCGGCGGCGAAGGTCGTGCAGCTGGACTGGTGGCAGGACACCCGCGTGGACGGCCTGAAGATCGTCGCGACGCCGGCCCAGCACTTCTCCGGCCGCACCCTGGCCGATGGCAACCGCACGCTGTGGGCCTCGTGGGTGATCGATACCGGACATACCCGGATCTTCTTCAGCGGTGACACCGGCTACTTCGATGGCTTCGCCCGCATCGGCGAACGCTACGGCCCGTTCGACCTGACCATGATTGAAACCGGCGCCTACGGCGAGGACTGGCCGGATGTGCACATGCAGCCCGAGCAGAGTCTGCAGGCGCATCTGGATGTACGTGGCAAGGTGCTGATGCCGATCCACAACGGCACCTTCGACCTGGCCCTGCACCCGTGGACCGAACCGTTCGAGCGCATCACCGCGCTGGCGCAGGAACAGGACGTAGCGCTGACCGCACCGCACATGGGCGAACGCCTGGATATCCGCGCGCCGGCACCGTCCACCCACTGGTGGCGCGAAGGACAGCCAAGCGCGGAGTGAGGCGGGCCATCATCGCGGCAACACCGGCGTGCGCGGCTTGGCGATAAAGTAGGCGCCGGCGCCGTGCGCGCCATCGTCCACTACGGAGCACGCGATGAAACGACTGATCCTGGTAGCGGCCTGCGCCTTCGCGCTGGCAGCCTGCAGCAACCCCGAAGCCGAACGTCAGGCGCAGCAGGCCGCCGCGGCCGCCGCCAAGGCGCAGCAGGAAGAAAAGGCCGAAGGCGTGGCCAAGCAGTACGACATGGCCGTCGCCGCACAGGATTGGGAACGTGCCCGCATCCATGGTGGCTCGCTGCTGGACCAGTACAAGGACACCGACGTCGCCGCCCGGATCGAGTCGGGCTACGCCGAGGTCAAGGCCAAGGCCGAGGCCGCGCGCGAAACGCGTCGTCTGCAGGCCCTGTGGCAGTACAACCAGATCCCGGTCGGCACCAAGGGCATCCAGTCCTCGGCGCAGATCTACAGCAAGGAACGCGTGGACGTGGATGGCAGCGGCGCCAAGCCGGTGCAGCTGGTCTTCCGCGATCACCCCGAGTGGAAGCGGCACGCCTATCTGGTGCTGCAGGCCGGCGATTTCCGCTGCCCGAAGTGCCAGGTCAAGGTGACCGTCGACGATGGCAAGCCGGTCTCGATGGCGGCCTGGCGCCCGGACACCGATGAAGCGATCGCGATGTTCATCACCGACCAGAAAGCGCTGTGGAACCTGGCGCGCAAGGCCAAGGTGATCAGCATCGAGTTCCCGGTCAAGGCCGGTGGCACGCGCACGGCCGTGTTCGAAACCGGTGGCGTGGATGCGAGCCGGATGCCCGGGTGGTGGCAATGAGCCGGCGCCCGCCGGTGCGCAGGCGCGTGCCGGGCGCGATCGCGGCACTGGCGGCCGTGGCGCTGTCGGCGTCGTCACCGGCCTTAGCCGACGCGGCCGCCGGCAGCGCGTTCGAGGTGCATGGCGAGCAGTTGCAGCACACCGTGCCAGCGGGGTGGAGGCTGGCCTGGATGGAGGGTGATCGCAGCGGCAACGGTGAGGTGATGGCCGAGTATCTGCCTCCCGGTGAAGACATCCAGACCTGGCGTGGCGGCTATCTGCTGATCCGCCGGTTGCCGATGCCTTCAGCCGAGGTGTTGCAGCAGGTCGCGGCCAGCGGTGCGACCCTGGCGCAGGTTGGTATCACCCAGCAGCAGGAAAAGGCGAAGACGTTCTGCGCGGGACGCTTCACCCCGACGAGTGCGCGCAGCAACCGCTTCAACGGTGTCGAGTTCGCCGTGGCCGGTGGCTTCTGCGACAAGCTGGGCCCGGCGGCACCGTTCGGCGAAGGCGCGGTGGTGGCCTTCGTGCAGGGCAATGGGTTCATGCACCAGGTTCAGTACGGCTGGCGCCCGGCCGATGCGGCCGAGCTTCGGCGCAACAAGCCGTACCGGATCGAGCCGGCCCGGATCGCGGGGTACATGCAGGCCATCACCGCGACCACGCTGTGCGGCGGTGACCAGCAGCCCACCTGTACGCAACCGACCCCATGAGCGGGCTTGCGGCGATCCGTCACTGGGTGTTCGACATGGACGGCACGCTGACCGTCGCGGTGCACGATTTCCAGCGGATCAAGCGTGAGCTCGCGATTCCCGCGGACGAGGACATCCTCACCCACCTCGCCGCGCTGCCGGCCGAGGAGGCCGCAGCCAAGCATGCGTGGTTGCTCGCGCACGAACGCGCGCTGGCCGGGGAGGCGCAGGCCGCCCCCGGCGCCGTCCCCCTGATCCGCGCGCTGCACGCCGCGGGCTGCCGGCTGGGCATCCTGACCCGCAACGCGCGCGAACTGGCCCAGGTGACGCTGCAGGCGATCGGCATCGGGGACGTGTTCGCCCTCGACGACATCATCGGCCGCGACGACGCCGAGCCCAAGCCGTCACCGGCGGGCCTGCGATATTTTGTGGAACGTTGGCAGGTGGATCCCGCCCGAGTGGTGATGGTCGGCGACTACCGCTTCGACCTGGAATGCGGCCGCGCCGCAGGCACCCGCACGATGCTGGTCAACACCCCGGACAACCCCTGGCCGGGCATGGCCTGCTGGCACCTGGCCGACTGCGGGCAGGTACTGGCGACATGGGAAGCAGGCCGGGTTTCGGCCTGACCGCAGCGACAAGTGCCTGCCGCATGATCCGCAGGCGGTGGGGCCGAAAGCAGCCAGGCATGTCCTGGCTCCACCCTCACCCCCCGATCCCCCTCTGGTGGAGAGCCCCCTTGTTGTTCAAGGGGGCGCGCCAACGGCGCGGGGATGAGGTGGAATGCGCGGGACGGTTGCGCCACCGGCGCAGTCGTCTCAAGGGGGCGCGCCAACGGCGCGGGGATAAGGTGGTATGCGCGGGCAGTTTGGTTACGCGTTCAGCGCGTAACCAAACTGCTGCTTGAACTGCTCATTGAACTCATCGAACGTGAAGCGCTGGTTCTGGGTGCCCGGGTGCTCGACCTTCAGCGCGCCCATCAGGTTGCCCATGCGGCCGATGGTCAGCCAGTCGTAGCCCTTCTCGATGCCGTAGATCAGGCCGGCGCGGAATGCATCGCCGCAGCCGGTCGGGTCCACCACGCGGCGCTCGTGCGCCGGCGGGATGTCATAGGTCTTTTCCGGGGTATGGATGACCGCGCCCTTCGGGCCGCGGGTGGTGATGTAGGCCTTGACCCGGCTCACGATCTCCTTTTCATCCCAGCCGGTGCGCTCCTGCAGCAGGTTGGACTCGTAGTCGTTCACGACGACGTAGTCGGCCTGCTCGATGAAGGTGCGCAGCTCCGGGCCGTTGAACAGCGGCATGGCCTGGCCCGGGTCGAAGATGAACGGTACGCCGGCCTCGAAGAACTCCTGCGAATTCTGGATCATGCCCTCGCGCCCGTCCGGGCCGACCAGGCCCAGGGTCACGCCCGGCACGTCCTTCACGTGGTTCTCGTAGGACCGCATCATCGCGCCCGGGTGGAAGGCGGTGATCTGGTTGTTGTCGTGATCGGTCGTGATGAACGCCTGCGGGGTGAACAGCTCATCGATCACCTTGACCCGGCTCAGGTCGATGCCCAGGCCCTGGAAGTACTCGCGGTACGGGCCGAAGTCCGAGCCCACGGTGCCCATCGGGATCGGCTCGCCACCCAGCAGGTACAGGTTGTAGGCGATGTTGCCGGCGCAACCGCCGAATTCACGACGCATGCGCGGCACCAGGAACGACACATTCAGGATGTGCACCTTGTCCGGCAGGATGTGATTCTTGAACTGGTCCGGGAACACCATGATGGTGTCGAAGGCAAGAGAACCACAGATCAAAGCGGACATCGAATAAGGCCTATGCGGAAGGGGGTTTGAGGCCCGTCGGGCGGGCAACGAAACGGCGCCCTGCGGCGCCCTGCGGCGCAAAGGTTAACGGGTAGGGCGGCTTTGGGCCAGAACCCGGGCTGTCCGGATTGGCCTGAATGGCCGTGAAGGCTGGCTTTCGGCCAGATTTGTCCTTGCTCGCGCACAGGGGGATTGCTAGGCTTGTCGGCCTCGAATTCTGCCCATTTTTTCGCCATCCCGCGTTGGGCGCGACACCCCTCAGGATCAACTCCCAGATGTTCAAGAAACTGCGTGGCATGTTCTCCAATGACCTGTCCATCGACCTGGGCACGGCCAACACCCTCATCTACGTGCGTGGGCAGGGGATCGTGCTGAACGAGCCGTCGGTCGTGGCCGTGCGCCAGGACCGTGCCATCGGTGGTACCCGTTCCGTGGCTGCCGTGGGCGCCGAGGCCAAGCAGATGCTCGGCCGTACCCCGGGCCATATCACCACCATCCGCCCGATGAAGGACGGCGTCATCGCCGACTTCACCTACACCGAGGCGATGCTCAAGCACTTCATCAAGAAGGTCCACAAGTCGCGCTTCCTGCGCCCGAGCCCGCGCGTGCTGGTCTGCGTGCCGGCCGGCTCGACCCAGGTCGAGCGTCGCGCCATCAAGGAATCGGCCGAGGAGGCCGGTGCGCGCGATGTGTTCCTGATCGAAGAGCCGATGGCGGCTGCGATCGGCGCCGGCATGCCGGTCACCGAAGCGCGCGGCTCGATGGTCATCGACATCGGCGGCGGCACCACCGAAGTGGCGGTGATCTCGCTCAACGGCATCGTCTACTCGGCCTCCGTGCGCATCGGCGGCGACCGCTTCGACGAGTCGATCACCAACTACGTGCGCCGCAACCACGGCATGCTGATCGGTGAAGCCACCGCCGAGCGGATCAAGGTCGAGCTGGGCTGCGCCTACCCGCAGGCGGAAGTGATCGAGATGGAAATCTCCGGCCGCAACCTCGCCGAGGGCGTGCCGAAGATGATCAAGATCAGCTCCAACGAAGTGCTTGAAGCGCTGCACGAACCGCTGTCTGGCATTGTCAGCGCGGTCAAGCTGGCACTGGAACAGACCCCGCCGGAACTGTGCGCCGACGTCGCCGAGCGCGGCATCGTGCTGACCGGTGGTGGCGCCCTGCTGCGCGACATGGACCGCCTGATTTCCGAGGAAACCGGTCTGCACGTGCAGGTGGCTGATGACCCGCTGACCTGCGTGGCCCGCGGTGGCGGTCGTGCGCTGGAACTGGTCGACATGCACGGCAACGAGTTCTTTGCGCCGGAATAAGCCGTCCCGGCTGCCTGCGCCCGCAGCGCCCCTCCGGGGTGCGGCCCGCCACATCGGCGGGTCGGCACCGGCGGGGCGCCCGCGTGTTTCCCTTCCGTCTTCTGCCAGTTGAATCGCTGCCGTGCCGCCCTACGCCGGACCTCCCGTCGCTTCCCGATCCGGTGATGCCGCCAGCCCGCTGCGGCTGCTGGCCTATCTCGCACTGGCAATCACCCTGATCGTCCTCGACGACCAGGCTGGCTGGCTGGCGCGTCTGCGCGAGCAGGCCAACAGCCTGGTGCAGCCGGTGTGGGCCCTGGCCGGCCTGCCCGGCAAGCTCGGCGGGCAGGTGCGGGATACCGCCGCCAGCCACAGCCAGCTGGTGACCGAGAACCGCGAGCTGCGCAACCAGCTGCTGCTGGCCAACGCCCGCCTGACCCGTCTGCAGACCGCCGCGCTGGACAACGCCCAGCTGCGCGAACTGCTGAACGTGGCCGAGCGCAGTGGCCTGGACGTACAGCTGGCGCCGATCCTGGACATCGACCTGGACCCGGTCAAACAGCGCCTGGTACTGGACGCTGGCAGCCGCGAAGGCGTGCACGTCGGCCAGGCGGTGATCGATTCCGGCGGCCTGATGGGCCAGGTGATCAGCGTGACCGCGGGCAGCTCTACCGTGCTGTTGCTGACCGACCCCGACCACGCGGTGCCGGTGACCGTGGCCCGCAATGGCGTGCGCCTGATCGTCTACGGCCGCGGTGACAAGCTGGAACTGCGCGACATCCCGCTCAGCGCCGGCGTGGAAGTGGGCGATGAGATCGTCACGTCCGGTCTCGGTGGCCGCTTCCCGGCCGGATTCCCGGTCGGCACCATCACCGGGCTGCGTCCGGACGATACCCATGCCTTCCTGGTGGGCGAACTGAAACCGGCCGCGCAGCTCGATCGTGGCCGCGACGTGCTGCTGCTGCGCCCTGGCGCTGCGATCCGCATTCCGCCGAACCTGCGCCTGCAGATGGAACAGGCCGCTCCCGGTGGCCCGGCCGATGCCACAGCGCTGCCGACCGGCACCGCGCCTGCAGCAACGCAGGCTACCCCGGTAGTGCCGGCCACTGGCCGGCAGCCGTCCTCGTCTGCGACGAGCCCGGCTGCCCGCGCATCCTCCCTTACCCCCGCGCCTTCGGCGCGCCCCCCTCAACAAGAGGGGGGCTCTCCCCCAGCCAGCTCCCCGGTAGTGCCGGCCGCTGGCCGGCAACCGCAGCAAACTCAGCCGCAGCCGACCCAACCGCAGCCGGAGGCGCAGCGATGAGCCGCCTTCGCGACAACCGCTGGGTGCTGCCGGCCAGCCTGGTGGTGGCCCTGCTGCTGGGCCTGCTGCCGTTGCCCGCACTGCTGCAGCCGCTGCGTCCGTATTGGCTCGCACTGGTGCTGGCCTACTGGGTCATCGAAGCGCCCGAGCGCGTCGGCCTCGGCATCGCCTTCGCCAGCGGCGTCGTCGCCGACCTGCTGTATGGCGGGGTGCTGGGCGAGCAGGCGCTGCGCTTGGTGATGCTGGCCTTCATCCTGCAGCGCTTCCGCGCGCGCATCCGCTTCTTCCCGATGTCGCAGCAGATGCTGGCCATCGGCGGCCTGCTGTTCAACGATCGCATCGTCAGCGCGCTGGTCCATATCCTGGTGGGCGAGCCGACCCTGCCGTGGTCGTACTGGTGGGCGCCGTTGCTGGGCATGGGCCTATGGCCGCTGGTGTTCGTACTGCTGGACGCGGTGCGCTTCGGCAAGCGCGGGCGCTGAGCCATGTTGCCGCGTCGCCAGGTCAAGAATCCGCACGCCGAAGCCGAACAGTTCCGGCGTCGCGCGGCGCTGGGCTTCTTCGGGGTGCTGGTCTGCCTGCTGGGCCTGGGCGGCTGGTACTTCAAGCTGCAGGTGCTGGACCACGACATCTACGCCACCCGATCCGAAGCAAACCGCATCAAGCCGCGGCCGGTGGTGCCCGGGCGCGGCATGATCTATGACCGCAATGGTCGGTTGCTGGCCGAGAACGTGCCGGCGTTCCGCCTGGATGTGACCCCGGACAAGGTCAAGGACATGGATGCCACCCTGGAAGGGCTGGCGAAGATCATCCAGATCAGCCCGGAAGAACTGGAGGCGTTCAACAAGTCGCGCAAGGCGCGCCGCAAGTTCCTGCCGGTCACGCTGAAGCTGCGCATGAGCGATGAGGAAATGGCGCGTTTCGCAGTGGACCGCTGGCGCTTTCCCGGCGTCGAGCTGGAACCGTACCTGACCCGTCGCTATCCCTATGGCGACCTGTTCGCGCACATCATCGGCTACGTCGGCCGGGTCGACGACAAGGACCTGGAGATCCTCGGCGAGGGCAATGCCGCGCTGACCCACATCGGCAAGTCCGGCCTGGAGCGCTATTACGAGCAGGAGCTGCGCGGCAAGGTCGGCTACGAACAGGTCGAGACCAACGTGCAGGGCCGCGCGATCCGCACCATCGGCCGTGTCGCCGCGCAGTCCGGCGCCGACCTGCGGCTGTCGATCGATGCCGACCTGCAACGGGCGATGGTGGCCGCCTTCGGCGAGTTCGAAGGTGCCGCGGTGGCGATGGACCCGCGCACCGGCGAAGTGCTGGCGATGGTCAGCCTGCCGTCGTACGACGCCAACCTGTTCGTCAACGGCATCTCGCACGCCGACTTCAAGGCGCTCAACGAGAATCCCTCGCGGCCGCAGTTCAACCGCCTGGTGCTGGGTGGCGTGGCCCCCGGTTCGACCATCAAGCCACTGATCGGCCTGGCCGGCCTGGACAGCGGGGTGCGCCGGCCCGAAGACAAGATTCTTTCCACCGGCATGTTCTACCTGCCCGGCACCTCGCGGGGCTGGGGCGATGCCAACCGTGGCGGCCATGGCTGGACCGATCTGCGCAAGTCGATCACCCAGTCGGTCAACACGTACTACTACAAGCTGGCCCTGGACATGGGCATCGAGCGTTTCGACCACTACATGGGCTACTACGGCTTCGGCCAGCCGACCGGCATCGACCTGACCGGCGAGATCGGCGGCATCCTGCCGTCGCCGGCATCGAAGTACAAATCACGCAAGGAGCGCTG